>Ga0255338_1000286_pt1 | contig 194552 bp, 152 predicted proteins | sample MeOH1_35cm_T4_19_FD_203715 | JGI IMG/M metagenome (GOLD analysis project Ga0255338, IMG submission 203715) | Sandy soil microbial communities from University of British Columbia, Vancouver, Canada - MeOH1_35cm_T4_195 | ecosystem: Engineered > Artificial ecosystem > Sand microcosm >... | reverse complement strand
CGTAGCGCCAGTCTTCGACTGGCGTTTTGTCGCAGCGCGCGGGACGTGCACGTAGCGTTGGATGTGAAAGACATGGAGAGGTGGTTTGGTCAAATGCCTCGGGGCTTGCCCCGGGGATCTTTACTTCACGTTCACTATGATTCAACTAACCGGACAGCAAATCATCGGTGCGGTGGTTGGTGCAGCCGTTGGAGTTGTTCTGAGCCTCCTCGCACAGATTGGCCTTGGACCCATAATTGTTGTCTTTGCATTTCTGGGATATGCTGTGGGATCGTTTTTCAACGACGATTAAAAACCCGAGCCGATGACGCATCGTGCGGCAAGCCCCCGCACCTAAGCATTTTCAACGAGCCGCAACCCCAAAAGACACATGAAACACTACAAAACGATGCTCAAAAATGGCGGTTGGAAACCTGCAGGTAAGACACCAAAGTTCAGGAGTCCACGAAACAGAAGATGGCTTCGAGCTTATTCGAGAACCATTAAAAACAGAATCCAAGCAATTGGCTACGACGCGGAGGAAGAATGTTATATATGGCGAATCGGAGCTACCGAGAAAGCACGCGGTAAGCGGATAGAAGACGTTCTCTTAGAGGCAGAGGAATCTGATAACCGAAAAGCTGCCAGTTAACGATCGGTTACGTTGAAAATGAACAAGGAAAGCGGAGTCCACGGGGTTCGGCCGCTAGATGCTATAAGTTCGGGCCGGGAGTCGATCACAGATCAGGGTTTCACCGGTCCTGTTGCTTGACCCAGGTGTCGGTTGGGCAAAGCATGACGGCTCTTTTGCCTGTGATAAAATATTTCCCCGCAACCAACCGCCTCCCGGTTGCGCCGGTGTGAGTGCGGTCACCCAAGCTTCCGCGGTCGCGGAAAAGATCACGCTTTTCCGCTCGCTCTTTCGCGGGCGGACCGACGTTTACCCCGCCCGTTTCGAGAGCCGCAAGACCGGCAAGTCCGGTTACCAGCCCGCCTGCGGCAACGAATGGGTGCGGGGCATCTGCGAGAAACCGCGCATCAAGTGCTCCGACTGCCCGCATCAATGCTGGCTGCCCGTCACCGACGAGGTGATCTATCGGCACTTGGCGGGCGAGCGGGACGCGCAAGGGCGGGCTTTTGTCATGGGTGTCTATCCCATGCTGCTGGACGAGACGTGCTTTTTTCTGGCGGCGGACTTCGATGGGGAAAACTGGCGCGACGATGCCCGGGCCTTCATTGAGACCTGCCGCCATCTGGAGCTTCCGGCTGCGCTCGAACGTTCCCGCTCGGGGGCGGGCGGCCACGTCTGGTTGTTTTTCGCGGAAGCGATTTCCGCCACGCTGGCGCGCAAACTGGGCGCCCATCTCCTCACGGAGACTTTGGAGCGGCGGCCCGACGTCGGCTTCCGGTCCTACGACCGCTTTTTCCCCAATCAGGACACGCTGCCCAAGGGCGGATTCGGCAACCTGATCGCGTTGCCCTTGCAACGGGAAGCGCGGATGCACGACAACACCGTCTTTCTCGACGAACAACTCGCGCCCCAGGCGGACCAGTGGGCGTTTCTGGCCTCGGTGCAAAGGATCGGTCGCGGCCGGGTTCAGTCCGCAGTGGAGGAGGCGGAGAAGCGCGGTCGCGTGATCGGTGTCCCCTTGGTGTCGATGGAGGACGGTGACGAACCCTGGAATGCGCCGCCTTCGCGTCGTCGGGCGGACCCGCCGATCACGGAGCCGCTGCCCGCCAGCCTCGAGATCGTGCTGGGCGACCAGATCTACATCCCTTCGGAGGTGTTGCCGGCCGCCTTGCGCCAACGGCTGCTACGGATCGCGGCGTTTCAGAATCCGGAATTTTACCGGGCGCAGGCGATGCGCCTGCCGGTCTACGACAAGCCGCGCGTCATCAGTTGCGCCGAGCGGTTGCCCCGGCACATCGCCTTGCCGCGCGGTTGCCTCGACGCGATGCATCTGGTGCTGACCGGCCTGAAAATCAAGCCGGTCTTGCGCGATGAGCGCTGCCCGGGTGTGCCGCTTCCGGTGGTATTCAAGGGGGAACTGCGCGACGATCAGGAGCCGGCCGCCCGGGCGATGCTCGCGCACGACACCGGCGTCCTCGCCGCCACGACCGCCTTCGGCAAGACCGTGCTGGCGGCCTGGCTCGTCGCCCAACGAGGAGTCAACACCCTCGTGCTCGTGCATCGCCAGCAATTGCTCGAGCAATGGGTCGAGCGTCTTTCCAACTTTTTGGCCGTGCCCGCGAAGTCGATCGGCCGGCTCGGGGGCGGACGCAAGAAACTCACCGGCGCACTCGACGTGGCGCTCATCCAAAGCCTCGTGCGCAAGGGCGTCGTGGACGATCGCATCGGCGGCTACGGCCATCTGGTGGTCGATGAGTGCCATCATGTTTCCGCCCACAGCTTCGAGCTGGTGGCGCGACGGGCGAAGGCGCGCTTTGTCACCGGGCTCTCCGCCACCGTCGCGCGCAAGGACGGGCACCACCCGATCATCTTCATGCAGTGTGGACCGGTGCGTCATCGGGTCGACGCCCGGCGGCAGGCGATCGCGCGGCCGTTTTCCCACGAGGTGTTCGTCCGGCCCACGGGATTCCGCGCGACCGCCGATCCCGCCGACGACCTGCGGGTGGAATTCCAGAATCTCGTGGAGGCGCTCGCCGCGGATGAAAATCGCAACCGTCTGATCTGTGCGGACGTGGTGGAGGCGGTGCGGGCCGGCCGTTCCCCGCTGGTCCTGACGGAGCGCACCGCCCATTTGCAGACCATCGCGGCCGCGCTGGCGCCCGAAGTTCCCGGCGTGATCGCCCTGCAAGGCGGCATGGGCCGGAAGAAATTGCGCGAGGCCCTCGGCCGGCTCGCGGATGCGTCAGCCGGCGGCGGGCGCGTGGTGGTGGCGACCGGCCGGTTTATCGGCGAGGGTTTCGATGATCCGCAGCTGGACACGCTTTTCCTCGCGCTGCCCGTCTCGTGGCGCGGCACCATCGCCCAGTATGCCGGGCGGCTCCATCGTCTTCACGAAGGCAAGAGCGAGGTGCGCATCTATGACTATGCCGATCTCGATGTGCCGATGCTCGCCCGGATGTTTGACCGGCGCTGCCGCGGCTACGAGGCCATCGGCTATTCGATCCTCCTCCCCGCCAGCGCGGTGCCCGGCTGGCCGGTCGGGGTGGCGCTGCCGGTTGATCCGGTTTGGAAAAAGGATTACGCAGGGAGCGTGCGACGTCTCGTCCGCGACGGGGTGGACCCGCCGCTGGCCAATCTTTTTGTGCAGGCCGCGCGCACCTTCTCCCCGGACACTGAGGGGGCCGCCCGGGCGCGCAGCGCCACGGAGGCGTTTCTCTATCGGCGGCTGGAAAGCCTGACGGAGACCGCCGGGTGTTTCCGCCTGAACGCGGAACTGCCGATCCCGTTCGATCAGGCGGGAAAAATGGAGATCGATCTTTATTGCGCGGAGGCGCGGCTCACCATCGAACTGGACGGCGCCCAGCATCTGGCGGATGCCGAGGCCTATCGCCGCGACCGCCGCAAGGACGTCCTGCTCCAGCAAAACGGCTGTCTCGTCCTTCGTTTCCTCGCCGAAGACGTGGGCCGGCGTCTCGATCAGGTGCTCGACGCCATCCTCGCCGCGCTGGCCAACCGGCGGCGGCATGCTTCGCCGGGCTAGTCCGCTTATTTCACGCTCTTCGATAGTCACCCCACACCCCGTCGCGGCGCGCCACCCCTCTTCATAGAGGGGAGCCAAGGCATCGCGGTCGGGGATCCCCTCTGGAGAGGGGTGCCCGCAGGGCGGGGTGTGGAGTAACCATTCGCCAGCCTGTGAAATATTTCGACTAGCCTATTCCACCAGTCGGTAACCGATGCCCGCGTCGGTTTTCAGATGGCGCGGGGATATGCGCGGGAGGATCACGCGGGTCGGTGTGGGGCCCGAAAGCCGGGCTGTGACCGCAGCACGGTTTCGGTTTCCGCGGCGACAATCGCTGTGACCTCCGACTGATCGGCAAACTCCCTCCAGCGACTCACCGCGGCGCGGACCTGGTCGACGATGTCGGCCGCCTGGCGCCGGTCCAATCCTTCGGACTCCGCCAGCCGGGCCAGATGCGAGGCATCCGCGGTCCGCCGTTCGCCGGCGATCGCCATCCCGCGCTCGGGCAATTGGGCGGGGCTCCGGAAGGTCACATCATACGCGGGTCCCAGCGTCCACTGCCGGTCGCAATAGAGAAAGCCGTGGTTCTTCCCGTGGTCGTCCCGATTGCTGGCGATGACATTGAAGGCGGCGCGACGGTAGGCGCGCCAGACTTCGCGCTCATCCTGGGTGATCCGGCGTGTGACGCGGAGCAGCGTCTCGTAACTGAGGTCGCCGCCGGGAACGTGGGTCATCGCGGCGAGGGTGTGATGGTGCACCCGGTCGTTGCCGTTCCGGTCGAAGCGCTTGACCGCGAAGTGGAGCCGGGTCCTGGTTCCGTCGCGGGTTTCGAGCAGCCGGGTTTCCGGGAAATCGATCCCGGCGGCACGAGCCATCCGGGCATAGGCCTCCTCCATCGGGCCGGTTTGTCTGTCGGGGCTCGTATCGAATTTCACCAGCCAGGCCTCGTGCGTCGATGGGATGAAGCCGGCACCCGCGAGCGTTTCGCCGGCGCCGGAGCGGGGGAGCGCGACGACGGCCTTCGGCCGGGCGCCGCCGGCGGACGAGCCGACGGCGGCGAGCACGGAAAGATCCACGGCGCCCGTCTGCTCGAGTTTTTCGGCCGCGGCGTGCAGCTGTTCGAGTGACACCCGTGCTTCGTCGTCCTCGCGGCGTCTGGCGGGCCGGTAGCTCAGCGCGCCCATGCCGCGATCTCCGACATACGCTAGGATCGTCAGGGGGCCGACTGCCGTCGCGGGGACCTCCTGGCGACGAAACCATTCGAGCATGATCCGCCGGCCCCATGCGTCCGGCATCGAATCCTCAAACAGCCCCGGCAGCTGCGCCGGACCGCGGGTGCGGAGTCCCGGGCCGAGGGGCAGTTGGAGCGGCGAAAGCTCATGGCCCGTATGCTGGAATGCCGCATCGAACTCGAACACGAGGCCGCGGCTGGTTTCCGCCAGGGTGCCGACGCACTGGCCCTGATAATGGACGGTAAGGTGGTTCATCGGGTCTGACGTCGCCCGCGCTGACGTTCGGGTTGCGTGACCTCGGCCAGGGTCAGGCCGGAGAGATCCTCTTGCCGGCCGATTTGATCAAATTCATCCAAGAGCCCGAGGAGTCCGAGGAGTTTGATCAACCGCAGCAGGGAGATGCGTCCGGTGCGCTCAAAGAGCACGTAAGTCGGCTCCTTGATGCCCGCACGGCGGGCGGTCTCCGCTTGTGTCCAGCCGCGTCGCAGACGGCGGGCGCGGATGCGCTGCGCCAGTTCGAGGGCGATTTCCGGGGCGCTTTTAAGCGATAGCATAATATCGCTAATAGTCTTAAATCGTATTTAGGCGATATCTAATTATCGACTATCAAGAGGTTGATCTCCAACCCGGATCGGAAATCACCGCCCGTCTCATGGGCTAGCCTTCCACCAGCCGGTAACCGATGCCGGCGTCGGTTTTCAGGTGCCGCGGGGTGTGCGGATCGGTCTCGAGCTTCTGGCGCAGGTGCGTCATATGCACCCGCAGGTAATGGGTGTTTTCCTCGGCGTTGGGGCCCCATAGCTCGCGCAGGATCTGCCGGTGGGTGACCACCTTACCCCGGTGCTGCACGAGGAGCTGGAAAAGGGCGTATTCCTTCGCGGTCAGGTGCACCTCGGCCCCGGCCCGGCGCACCAAGCGCGCCGACTGGTCGATCTCGAGGTCGCCGATCCTCACGATGGCCGGTTCGCTGGCCAGGGGAGTGCGCCGGAGCACGGCGCGCACGCGGGCCAGCAATTCGCGACCGCTGAAGGGTTTCGTGAGATAGTCGTCCGCGCCGGCATCCAAGGCGGCGATCTTGTCGTCCTCGCCTCCGCGCACCGAGAGGACCAGCACGGGCACCTTGGACCATTCGCGCAGCCGCCGGATCACCTCGGTGCCGTCCATGTCGGGCAGGCCGAGATCGAGAATGATGCCGTCGGGTGCGGCATGCGCGACTTCCTGCAAGCCGAGCCGTCCGGTCTCGGTTTCGCGCACCTTGTAGCCTTCGCCCTCCAGCGTCACGCGCAGCAGCCGGCGGATTTGCACCTCGTCGTCGATGATGAGAAGCGTGAGCGTCATAGGACTGTAGGGCAGGGTCGCCGACCCCGCCGCGCCGGAGGCGGGATCAGCGATCCCGCCCGACAATGTTCTGATTCTTGCAGCGTCATTCGGCAGGCGCAGTCTGGGGCGCGGTGTGCGGCAGGTAAATGGTGAACACGGCGCCGCCGCCGGGGTTTTCGCCCACCACGATGTCGCCGCCCTGCGCGACGACGAAACCACGCACGATGGAAAGGCCGAGGCCGAGGCCGCCCGCGCGGGCCGCATCACCGCGTTCGAATTTCTTAAAGAGCCGTTCGCGCATCGCCAGCGGAAAGCCGGGGCCACGATCGGCGACCGTGAAGAACGCGCGGGTGCCGCTGCGCTCGATGCCCCCGGTCAGGAACACCGGCGTATCGGCCGGGGTATGGCGGGCGGCGTTGAGCAGCAGGTTGGCCAGGGCCTGCTCGGTCAAGGCGAAGTCGGCGCGGACCGGCGGCATGTCGTCGGGCAGCACCACCTCGAGCGGATGGCCGGCCAGTTCGTCGCGCATGCCGTCGAGCGCGGCGTTCACCAGGTCGCGGGCATCGCACCAGTCGAGCCGCGGTTTGAGCGCGCCGCTTTCGAGCCGGGTCTGGTCGAGCAGGTTGCCGACGAGCCGGTTGAGTCGGCGCGCCGCGGCGCGGCCCTCGTCGATCAATTCCGTCCGCAGCCCCGCGGGGACATCCGCGAGATTCTCCAGCGTCCCGGTGATCACGGCGAGCGGCGTGCGCAGTTCGTGCGAGACGCTGTCGAGCAGCACGCGGTGCAGCTTGTCGGACTCAGCGAGCAATTTCTCCCGCGCCCCGGCCTCGCGCAGATGCTCACGCTCGACGATGAGCGCCAGCTGCCGGGCAAACGCCTCCAGCAGGTCGCGCTGGGCCAGGGTCAGGTTGTGCGCGTCCGGCACCGCGACGCCCAGCACGCCCATGGCCTTGTCGTCGCGGACGAGCGGCAGGTAGAACGCCGCGCTGCCGGGCAGGGTGTCGGTGAACCGGCCCGCTGGCCGGCGGTTTTGGAAAACCCACCCGGCCACGCTGCGCTCCTTTTCATCGAGCGCGAACGAACCGGCGAAGTGCGGGGTGACGGTGCCGTGTGCGTCCGCGAGCAGCAGCGCGGTCCGGGCGGTGAAGAGCTTGTCCGCCTGCCGGAGCGCGGCAAACACGGCTTCGTCCAGCGTCCCGGCCTCGGCCAGGGCGCGGGTGAGGTTGAACAGGGCGGTGGCCCGGCCTTCGCGCCGGCGCTCGGCCAGCGCCTGGGCGCGGATGCGCGAGGTCAGCTGCCCGGCCACGAGCGCGACCACGAAGTAGGTGCCGAAGAGCAGGCCGTCCTCGATCTTTTCGATCCGGAAGGTGAAACGCGGGGGGATGAAGAGGAAATTCCAAGTCAGCGCGCTGAGCACGCCGGCCATCAGCACCGGGCCGCGGCCGACGCGCAGGCTGAGCAGGATCACCGCCAGCAGGTAGACCAGCCCGGCGGCCAGGTAGTAGTTATCCGGCAGCAACAGGCCGGCGAGGGTCAGGGCGGCGACGGTGCCGGCGGCCCAGCCGTATTCGCCGGCGCTGCTGCGCAACTCGTGGTCAAGGTCATCCAGGGTCAGGGGGCGCCCGGCCGATTCGGCCGGCACGACGTAGACATCGATGTTGCCCCCCAGCCGGATGACCCGGTCCACCAGCGAGCCGCCCGGGGTGAACCGGGCCCACCAGTTATGGCGGGGCTTCCCGACGACGATCTGGGTGGCGTTGTGCTGGAGCGCGATCCGCACGAGGGCGACCGCCACGTCGTTGTCCTGCGTGATGATGAGCTCGGCGCCCAACTCGCGCGCGAGGGCGAGGTTCTTGTCGAGCAGGTGCTGGGCTTCGGGGGCGAGCGGGGTGATCGCCTCCACGTGAACCGCAATCCACGGCGCGCCTTGGGCCGCCGCGAGCCGGCGGGTCCAGCGCACGAGCTGGGTGGAAAAAGGACTGGGCCCCACGGCGACCAGCAGCCGCTCCCCGCTGCGCCACACCGTCTGTTTGACGGAGCCGGCGCGCTGGTGGCGGAGCTGCCGGTCCACGCGCTCGGCGGTGTAACGCAGCGCGAGCTCGCGCAGGGCGGAGAGGTGCGAGTCCTTGAAAAAACCCTCCTGCGCCGCGACGGCCCGCTCGCCGAGGTAGACTTTGCCGTCGCGCAGGCGCTCGAGCAGGGTCTCGGGTGTGAGGTCCACGAGCTCGAGTTCGTCGGCCAGGTCGAGCACGGAGTCGGGCACGGTCTCGAGCTGGGCGGCGCCGGTGATCTCGCGGACGGCATCGGCGCGCGACTCGACGTGCTGGATGTTGAGGGTGGTGTAGACGTCGATGCCGGCGTCGAGCAGCTCGAGCACATCCTGCCAGCGCTTGGTGTGGCGGGAACCCGGGGCGTTGGTGTGGGCGAGCTCGTCGACCAGCACCAGCTTCGGCCGGCGGGCGCGCACGGCCTCGAGGTCCATCTCCGTCAGCCGGGTGCCGCGGTAATCGGTGGTCAGTCGCGGCATCACCGTCAGGCCGGCGAGCAGGGCCTCGGTCTCGACGCGGCCGTGCGTCTCGACCACGCCCACGACGACATCGGTGCCGTCGGCGCGCTCCTGCTGGGCGGCGCGCAGCATGGCGTAGGTCTTGCCCACTCCGGGGCACATCCCGAGGAATATCTTCAGATGCGCGCGCTGGGCCCGGACCTCATCGGCACGGAGGGCGGCCAGCAGGGCATCCGGATCGGGGCGGCGGTCGGTCATCAACTGGTCAGGATGCGCGGAAGGGCGGGTTGGCGCAAGTCAAGGCGGGGCGGCGGGAAAGGGTGCGGCAAATCCGTTTCACCGACGGGGATGCCTAACGCGCTGCGGACCCCGCGCCCTGGTCGAGGGCGTGGTTGAGCAGGAGCACGTTGACGCCGGGCTCGCCGAACACGCCCAGGTCGCGCGGCGCGGTGTGCCGGTCGACCAAGGCGAGGACCTGCGCCGGGGTCAGCCCGCGGGCGCGGGCCACGCGTTCCGCCTGCAGCCGGGCGTTGGCGAGGCTGATGTGCGGGTCCAGGCCGCTGCCGGAGGCGGTGACCGCATCGGCGGGGACCGGCGCGTCGGCGGCGAGGTGGTTGGCGGCGCGATAGGCGGCGACGTTGGCCTTGATGCTGTCCGCGAGCTTCTGGCTCGTGGGCCCGAGGTTGGTGCCGGAGGAGCTGGTGGCGTCGTAGCCGGTGCCGGCGGCGGACGGGCGCGGCTGGAAGTATTTGTCGCTGGTGAAACTCTGGGCGAGCAGGCGCGAGCCGCGCACGGTGCCGTCCCGGTCGGTGAGGAGGCTGCCGTTGGCCCGGTCGGTGAACAGCGCCTGGGCGCCGGCCCACACGGCGAGCGGGTAGGCGCCGCAGAGCAGCACGGCCAGGACGGCGGTGAGCAGGAGGGAGGTCTTGATTTCCTGGAGGAAGGTTTTCATGGGCGGAGTGGGCTTAAGGTTTCTTGGCGGGGGCGGCCGGCGGCCAGCCGACGCGGGATTTGCCCGCGGGCTGTTCGGCGACCCACTTGAGCAGCAGGATCACAGACAGGGCCGCCAGCACCAGCAGCACGCTGCCGAACAGCAACTGGTTGGGAGTTCTCTGTGGAGGGGTTGTCGTTGCCATGGCGGGAAAGTTCAAACGAGGTGGACGGCGTTGATCAGCACGTCGATGAGCTTGATGCCGAGGAAGGGGACGATGATGCCGCCGACGCCGTAGATGAGCAGGTTGCGGCGGAGCATGGCGGCGGCGCCGACCGGGCGGTAGGCCACGCCGCGCAGGGCGAGCGGGATGAGCGCTATGATGATGAGGGCGTTGAAGATGACCGCGCTCAGGATCGCGCTGAGCGGGGAGGCCAGCTCCATGATGTTGAGCGGGGCGATCGCCGGGAACACGCCGACGAGCATCGCCGGGATGATGGCGAAGTATTTCGCGACGTCGTTGGCGATGCTGAAGGTCGTCAGCGAGCCGCGCGTGATGAGCATCTGTTTGCCGATCTCGACGATCTCGAGGAGTTTCGTCGGGTTGCTGTCGAGGTCGACCATGTTGCCGGCTTCCTTGGCGGCCTGCGTGCCGGTGTTCATGGCGACACCGACGTCGGCCTGCGCGAGGGCGGGGGCGTCGTTGGTGCCGTCGCCGGTCATGGCGACGAGGTGGCCCTTGGCCTGTTCCTCGCGGATGCGGGCGAGCTTCATCTCCGGGGTGGCCTGGGCGAGGAAGTCGTCCACGCCCGCCTCGGCCGCGATGGCGGCGGCGGTGAGGGGATTGTCGCCGGTGATCATGACGGTGCGGATGCCCATCAGGCGGAGCTGGGCGAAGCGCTCCTTGATGCCGCCCTTGACGACGTCCTTCAGGTGGATGACCCCGAGGGCCTCGCGGCCCTCGGCGACGACCAGCGGCGTGCCGCCGCGGCGGGCGATGTCGTCGGCGAGCTCGGTCACGCGGGCGGGATAGGCACCGCCCTGGGCCTCGACCCAGGCCTTGACGCTGGCGGTCGCGCCCTTGCGGATCTGGCGTCCGGAGGGACTGGCCGCGGTGGGGGCGAAGTTCACGCCGCTCATGCGGGTTTGCGCGGCGAAGGGGACGAAGGTGGCGTGCGGCGCCGCGATGTCGCGGCCGCGCAGTTGGAATTTTTCCTTGGCGAGGACGACGATGCTGCGGCCCTCGGGCGTCTCGTCGGCCAGCGAGGCGAGCTGGGCGGCGTCGGCGAGGCGCTCGACGGCGACGCCGGGCGCGGGCAGGAATTCCACGGCCTGACGGTTGCCGAGGGTGATGGTGCCGGTCTTGTCGAGCAGCAGCACATCGATGTCGCCCGCGGCCTCGATCGCGCGGCCGGAGGTGGCGAGGACGTTGCGCTGGAGCAGGCGGTCCATGCCGGCGATGCCGATGGCGCTGAGCAGGCCGCCGATGGTCGTGGGGATGAGGCACACGAGCAGCGCGATGAGCGTGGTGATGGAGAAGGCGACGTTCGCGTAGAGGCCGAAGGGTTTCAGCGCGATGATGACGAGCAGGAAGATGATCGTGAGGGCGGAGAGCAGGATCGTGAGCGCGATCTCGTTCGGCGTCTTCTGGCGCGAGGCGGACTCGACCATGGCGATCATGCGGTCGATGAAGGTGTGGCCGGGCTCCGAGGTGACCCGGATGACGACGCGGTCGCTGAGCACGCGGGTGCCGCCGGTGACGGCGCTGCGGTCGCCGCCGCTTTCGCGGACGACGGGGGCGGATTCACCGGTGATGGCGGACTCGTCGACGCTGGCGATGCCCTCGATCACCTCGCCGTCGGCGGGGATGATGTCGCCGGTGGTGCAGACGACGAGGTCGCCCTTGCGCAGGTCGGTGGCGGCGACGCGTTCCTCGCGGCCCTCGCGCAGGCGGCGGCCGAAGGTCTGGGTGCGGGCGCGTTTCAGGGAGTCGGCCTGGGCCTTGCCGCGGCCCTCGGCGACGGCCTCGGCGAAATTGGCGAAGAGGACGGTGAACAGCAGCCACAGGGCGACCTGCAGCACGTAGCCGAACGGCTCCGACGAGGTGAAGAGCTGCTCGAACGTCAGCAGCGCGCCGATCAGGGTCACGAACATGACCGGGTTCTTCAGCTGGGCGCGCGGGTTGAGCTTCGTGAAGGAATCAATCGCGGCCTGGCGGAGGATGGCGCGGTCGAAAAGGGAGACGGCTTTGGTGCTCATCGGGAAATGGAAAGTTAAGGGCGGAGAGTTGAGGGCGGTCAGAACAGCGTGCCGGCGCCCATGAGGAAGTGTTCGACGACCGGGCCCATCGCGAGGGCGGGCAGGAAGGTGAGCGCGCCGATGAGGAGCACGGTGCCGATGAGCAGGACGACGAAGGTGAGCCCCTCGACCTGGAAGGTGCCGGCGCTGGCCGGGACGAGCTTCTTGGCGGCGAGGTTGCCGGCGAGCGCGAGGATCGGGACGGTCATCAGGAAACGGCCGATGAGCATCGCGAGGCCGAGCGTGGTGTTGTAATGCGGGTCGCCGCTGGCGGGATTGGCGGTGAGGCCGGCGAAGGCCGAGCCGTTGTTGCCGACGCAGGAGCTGTAGGCGTAGAGGATCTCGCTGAAGCCGTGCGGGCCGGCGTTGTTGAGCCCGGCCTGGCCCCAGGCGGAGACGCTCGCCCAGGCCGTGCCGCCGAGGATCGTGGCGGAAAGGGCGATGAGGATGAGCATGACGAGTTTCACGTCGTAGGCCTGGATCTTCTTGCCGAGATATTCCGGCGTGCGGCCGACCATCAGGCCGGCGATGAACACGGCGAGAATCACGAAGACCAGCATGCCGTAGAGACCGGCGCCGACGCCGCCGAAGATGACCTCGCCGGTCTGCATGTTGAAGAGGGGCACGAGCCCGCCGAGCGGCGTGAAGGAATCGTGCATGGAGTTGACGGCGCCGCAGGAGGCGTCGGTCGTGATCGTGGTGAAGAGCGCGGAGTTGAAGATGCCGAAGCGGACCTCCTTGCCCTCCATGTTGCCGTCGGCCGCGGCGACGCCGAGCGACTGGTGCACCGGGTTGCCCGCGGCCTCGGCGTGCCAGCACACCAACGCACCGGCGATGAACAGCGCGGCCATGGCGCCCCACACGGCCCAGCCGTGGCGCTGGTTCTTCACCGTGCGACCCAGATAATAGGTGAGCGCGCTCGGGATCGCGAAGATGGCGAGCATCTGGAGGAAGTTGGAGAGCGGCGTGGGATTCTCGAGGGGATGCGCGGCGTTGGCGTTGACGTAGCCGCCGCCGTTCGTGCCGAGCATCTTGATCGCGACCTGCGAGGCGACCGGGCCCTGGACGATGGTCTGCGTGTCGACGGCCTTGTCGACCATGACGGGGGTCTTGCCGTCGGCCGCCAGAACCGGCTGGCCCTGGTCGTCGGTCTTGGCGACCTGGATGGTGTAGGCCTCGTAGGTCTTGGCGGCGGTGTAGGGCTTGAAGTTCTGGATGATGCCCTGCGACACGAGGAACAGCGCGAAGATGAAGCTGAGCGGGACGAGCAGGTAGTAGGTGACGCGGACGGTGTCGGTCCAGAAGCTGCCGATGGTCTGGGCGCTCTGGCGGGCGATGCCGCGGACCAGGGCCGCGGCCACCGCGATGCCGGCGGCGGAGGAGGTGAAGTTGTGGATCGTCAGCGCGACCATCTGCGAGAAATAAGACATGGTCGACTCGCCGCCATAGCTCTGCCAGTTGGTGTTGGTGGTGAAGCTCACCGCGGTGTTGAATGCGAGGTGCGGCGAGAGGCCGGCGAAGCCCTGCGGGTTCAGCGGCAGGCGATCCTGGTAGCGCAGGATGAAGTAGGTGAAAAGCAGACCGACGACACTGAAGGCCAGCAGCGCGAAGGTGTAGCCGAGCCAGCCCTGCTCCTTGGCGGGATCGATGCCGCAGAGGCGGTAGGTCAGGCGCTCAAGCGGGCGCACGACCGGGTCGAGCCACGTTTTGCCGCGCGGGTCGAGGACCTGCACGATATACAGGCCGAGGGGCTTCGTGAGCAGCAGGAGCGCGCCCAGAAAGAGGGCGAATTGGAACCAGGCGTTGGGATTGTTCATGAGGGCGGCCGATCAGAATTTTTCAGGACGCAGCACCGCCACGACCAGGTAGACGAGGAGGGCGAGGGCGATGAGACCGATGAGGATGTTTTCCATGGGTGGAGTGGGCGGGAGGGCGGTAGCGGCAGGCGGCGCGAAGGCGGCCGGGTCAGCGCACTTTCCCGCAGAAGCGGGCGTAGGCGACGCAGAGCGCGAAAAAGGCGACGGAGAGTGCGACGAAAAAGAGGTCGTTCATGGCGGTTGGATTCCGTCGAGAAGGTAGCAGGGCCCGGGCGGGCCGCCTAATTAAGACCGGCCCGGCCGGCGTTAAGAAAACATTAAGCCCACTGTGCGGGTGGGGTTTGAATTCCGCCGTTTGACACCCGGTTGAAACCGGCTACCCCTTACAGACCAACATGCCCTACACCGAAGACCGCTCCGTCTGGTTCGAGGGCCAGGGGCTTTGGGCACACGTGCCGGAGGCGGACTGGCGTGACTGGACCTGGCAGCTGAAGAACCGGATCACGACCGTCGATCAGCTGGAGCGTTACATGACGCTCACGCCCGAGGAGAAGGCCGGCTGCCTTTTCGCCAACCAGAAGCTGGCGCTGGCGATCACGCCCTACTTTTTCAACCTGATCGACCGGAACGACCCGAACTGCCCGATCCGCAAGCAGGTCATCCCGCGCAGCGACGAAATGGTCGTCTCTTCGGGCGAAATGCTCGACTCGCTCGGCGAGGATGGACACTCGCCGGTGCCCGGCCTCGTTCACCGCTACCCGGACCGCGTGCTCTTCCTCGTGACCGACCGCTGCGCCTCCTATTGCCGCTATTGCACGCGCAGCCGGCTCGTCAGCAACGCGCAGGACTACAACTTCCATCCCGAATACGAGCAGGCGCTCCGCCACATCGAGGCGCACCCCGAGATCCGCGACGTGCTCCTCTCCGGCGGCGATCCGCTGCTGCTTTCGGACAAGAAACTCGACCACCTGCTCGGCCGGCTTCGTGCCATCAAGCACGTCGAGTTCATCCGCATCGGCTCGCGCATCCCGGTGTTCCTGCCGCAACGCATCACGCCCGAACTCTGCGAGATCTTCAAGAAGCACGGACCGATCTGGATGAGCATCCACGTCAACCATCCGCGCGAGGCCACGCAGGAGCTGAAGGACGCGTGCGAGCGGCTTTCGTTCGCCGGCGTGCCGCTGGGCAACCAGAGCGTGCTGCTCAAGGGCGTGAACGACGATGCCGACGTGATGAAAGCCCTCGTGCACCGCCTGCTGAGGATGCGCGTGCGGCCCTACTACATCTACCAGATGGACCTCATCACCGGCGGTGCCCACTTCAAGGTGGATGTCCGCAAGGGCATCGAAATCATCAAGGCGCTGCGCGGTCACACGACCGGCTACGCCGTGCCGCAATACGTCATCGACGCCCCCGGCGGGGGCGGCAAGGTGCCGGTCAATCCCGACTACGTGGAGAAGATCACCGACGACGAGGTGATCTTCCGCAACTTCGAGGGGAAGCAGTTCCATTATCCGCTGAAGGCCGTCCCGGTGAAAGAAAACGCCGGCAAGGTCATGCCGGCGGAGATCCATCTGTAGAATGGTGGAACCCGTCTTCCGGACGGGTTGTGGTTTGGCGCGCGTCCTGAAAACCCGTCCGGAGGCCGGGTTCCACCTCGGGAAAGACGCCGCCCTACCGCAGCGTGAACGTCGCCGCGACGGTCGCGGTGATGGTTTTCTCGAGCGAACTGGTGTCGTTGTTGCCCTCCCAGCTGGTGGCGCCCGAATAGAGCGGATTGATCTGCACGACGCCCATGCGCGCGGAGCGCAGCTCCTTGATCGCGCCGCCGCCCTGTTGCGCGATTTGTTCGGCGCGGGCGCGGGCATCCTTCGTAGCCTCGGCCATCATCTCGATCTTCGCGTCGCCGGCTTTCGTGTAGATGAACGCGAAGCCGCCCGAGACGAACGCGACGTCCTCTTGAAGCAGTTCGCTGGAGTCGCTGGCGAGTCGCGGCAGGCGTTCGACATCGTCCGAGCGCACCTCGATGGACTGGCTGAGGCGGTAACCGACCCGCACATTCGTCACGGTGTCGTCCTCGGTGTTTTTCTGTCGCGCGGTGATCTCGTGGATCTGCACCGGCGAGGCGACGAAGCCCTCGATGCCGCGCTTGCTGAAAAACGCGGCGACCTTGGCGTGGTCCGCGCGCAATTTCTGCTGCGCCTCGAGCAGTGTCGGGGCGTCGACGGAGAAACCGGCGTTCCACACGACGAGGTCGGAGCGCACGTTTTTGCGCGCGGAGCCGGTGACGTTGACGACCTGGGATTCGGAGATGCGCGTCCACGCGCGGGCGAGCACGAGCGAGGCGAGACAGAGACCGGTGGCGAGAAAAAGGCCTGCGAGCAGGCCGAAGAGATGCGGGCGGGGAGTGTTCATGGATTCTTGCGTTTATGACATAACCGGCCGCGTTGCCGCGGCCCGGAGCAGGAACCTCACCGCTACGTAACCAACTGCCCGCCAGAGCTAAGCGCCAGACATTTTGCGGGAAACTTATTCACAGAAATTCCCGCGAAAAAGATTCAACGTTTTCGAACGGGTCGCGTCTATCCTTACGACATCAGTGCGTCGTTTTCATAGACGAACATTGTTTGTAGTTCTTACGGTTTGCTTGGTGTTAGGTCATGCAGGGCGCCCCGCGAGGGGCGCCCTTCATGTTTATACGGGTCAATGCCCCAGGCCGAATGGCTCTGATAATTCTTCACCAAAAATAACCCTAAAAAGATTCAACGTTTCCGAACGGCTAGCGTCTATCCTGACGACAACAGTGCGCCGTTCTCATAGGCGGCCATTGTTTGCAGTTCTTACGGTTTGCTTGGTGTTAGGTCATGCAGGGCGTCCCGCGAGGGGCGCCCTTCATGTTTATACGGGGGCAAATGGTCTTGGGGAGGCTCCTTACCGGTCCGCCCCGCCCGCGGAGCGGGCTTGCCTGAGTTGGTCGCGGATCAGCCGGACTTTTTCGTCAGGCAGCGGGTAACGGATGGCAAGCACGAGGCTGCCGGCGAGCAGGAGCGCGGGCGCGCCGGAAAACATCAGCCGGATGGCCAGGAGCGAGCCCTCGTGCTGGGCGCCACCCAGCGCGACGTCGAAGCCCGAGAAATCGAGGAGCATGCCGGAAAAGAGCATCGCGCCGGTGAGGGTCATCTTCTCCAGCCAGCAGGCCACCGCGGCATAGGTGCCCTCCCGCCGCAGGCCGGTGGTGCATTCGTCGTAGTCGGCGGTGTCGGCCTTCATCGGGTCGACCAGCACCCAAAAGCCCGAAAAGCTGGGCGAGAGCAGGAGCATGGAGATGTATTGGAGCTGCGGGTGGGCGCGGCTGTAGAAAAAGAACTCGCTGATCGCGGCGAGCACGCCGCAGCCGATGCACCAGCGGATGACCCGGAGTTTCCCGTAGCGGGTGGCGAGGCGCGAGACGACCGGCACCGACAGCATGCCGGCGACCGCGAAAAGGGTCTGGGCCTTGGCGTGCAACGCCGCCCCCGCCACGGTGTCGCCCGCGAAGCAGTGGTAGGTGTTCACGTAGATCCCCAGGTAGCTGACGAGATTGTTCGCGATGAGCATGCCGAGCACGATGCCGACGAGATAGAGGAACGGCCGGTTGCGGAACGTCAGCTTGATGCCGTCGAGCAGCGCGACCTTCCGCTGGGTGGCGGCCTGCTTCGCGAACCGCTCGCGGGTCAGGAGCACCGTGGGCAGCGCCAGCAGGATGAACAGTCCGCCGATGATGAACCCGAGCGCGCGCATCCCGGCGATCGTGCTTTCGAACATCGGCGACTGCGCGATGGCGAAGACCCACGGGATGATGAAAAAGGTGAGCTTCGAGACCACGGCCCGCACCGAGTGGAGGCGCACGCGCTCGTTGGAGTCGCCGCTCATTTCGTAGCCGAGGGTCAGGTAGGGGATGCTGTAGACGGCGAAGGCGCTGTAGAACAGCAGGGTCGTGGCCAGGAAATAGCCGAACGCCTTGGTGCCGCCCCAGCCGGAGGGCACCAGCCAGATGAGCGGAAACGTGAGGGCGCAGAGCACGGCGCCCAGGGCGATGAACGGCCGGCGGCGCCCCCACCGGGAACGGAAATTGTCACTGTAGGACCCCACGACCGGGTCGGCGACGCCATCCCAGATCCGGGAGATGGCGAGGACCAGGCCGATCAGGGTCGGGCTCATGCCGAGCGTGATGTTGTAGATCGGGTAGGCGAGGGTGTTGAGGCCCGAGGCGCCGAAGTTGAAGGGCAGCGTGCCGGCGGCGAATCCCAGGCGTTCGCGCCAGGTCGTGCGATCAGCGGCGCGCACGGCGTCGGACGAGGGGAGCGGGGCGGAGGCGGCGTTTTCCGGCACGGGCGGGGGGGATGGATTGGGGGATAACATGGGGGCCGGGGCGGGAGCAGTCGGATCGCGATCCCGGCGTCGCTTGGCAAGCATGGCTGGGCCGTTGGAACCTTTGATCCGGGGCTCGCGCCACCTTGATGCGCGTCATTCCAACTGAAAGCCCGGTGCATGTGCAAGGCGTTGCATGCGGCGAGGCAGGGACGTTCGCCGAGGGATCGCGGATTTTCGGATCCAGCCGTGAAGTTCCCGGCCATGTGATGAGCGACACGGCGATGGCGTTTTGCCGACAGCGTGCAACGGCTTGCGCATTCTCGCGATTGGCCCGCCGGGGGCAACCGCCAGAACCATGGCCAGAACCGCCGCAGTCCTGCGGCGCCACGCTCCACGCTCCTCTAAAAGAACCGGCAGGTGCTCGCATGCGGCAAAGCCATTGGCGGGCCGCCGATCACGTGCGCCTGCCTCCGCCCCTTCTCCCTCAATTCGCATGTCCCCGTCCGCCTCCACCGATTTCGTGTTCATGGCGATGGATCCGGCGTTGGGCTGGCTGGGGGCGCTGGTGATCGTGATCGCGCTCAGCCTTACGTCGCGCATCAATGTCGGTCTCCTTGCGATCGCCCTCGCCTGGGCGGTCGGCGGCTGGCCGGGAAATCTGAAGCCGGGCGCCGTGCTCGCGGCTTTTCCGTCCTCCCTGTTTCTCACTCTCCTTGGGGTGACGCTGTTGTTCGGCGCGGCGGAGAAAAACGGCACGCTAGGCGCACTCACGGGTGGTTTTGTCGGCGTTTTTGGCGGCATCGCGGCGCTGATGCCGGTCGCGTTCTATTTGCTGGCCAGCGTGGTGTCGGCGATGGGGCCGGGCGCAATCGCGGCGACGGCGTTGGTCGCCCCGATTGCGATGGTCACCGGTGGGGCCGCCCGGGTGCCGCCGGTGCTGATGGCGTTGATGGTCGCCAACGGCGCCAACGCCGGCGCCCTCTCGCCCTTCAGTGCGGTCGGGGTGATCGTGCAGACGCAGTTCGAGAAGGCCGGGCTGCCGGTCTCGTCTTGGCAGATCTTCCTGCCGAACTTCGTCGCGCATACGCTCGTTGCCGTCGTGGCCTACGGGATGTTTGGCGGGCTGAAACTCTCGCGCAAACCGGCGGCCCCGGCCGGCGGTTCGCGCCCGACGCTCGGACGTCCGCATGTCCGGACCCTGCTCGTGCTCGTCGCGTGGATTGCCGCGGTCATGTTTGGAGGGCTCCATCTCGGCCTGGCCGCGTTTGCGGCCACGGTGGTGTTGATCCTGACCGGAACGGCCGAGGAGGCGGGGGCGCTGAAATCGGTGCCGTGGCCGGTCATCCTCATGGTGTGCGGGGTGAGTTTGCTGGTGGAGGTGGGCCAGGCGACGGGCGGGGTGGAGCTGTTCACGCGGCTGCTCGCAGGCCTCGCCTCGCCCTCGACCGCCAGTGGCGTGATGGCGCTGGTGACGGGGATCATCTCGACCTACAGCTCGACTTCCGGCGTGGTCTATCCGGCGTTCCTTCCCGCGGTGCCGGGCCTCGTCGCGCAGATGGGCGGAGGCAACCCATTGGAAATCGCCCTGAGCATCAACGTGGGCGCGGCGCTGGTCGACGTGTCGCCGCTCTCGACCCTCGGCGCGCTATGTATCGCGGCGGCGGCTCCGCTCGGTGCGGACCCGAAGGCCATGTTCCGGGTCATGCTGATCTGGGGCTTTTCGATGGCTGGCGTCGGCGCGGTCTTTTGCCAGCTTTTCATCGGTTGGTTCATCTGAAAATTCCATGACGACATCCACCTCGCCCCGCGCTTCCCCTCAACCAGCGTCCCGCGCAAACTCGGTTTCGGTCGAGATCGTAGCCCGCGCCGTCCGGCACGGTCCGCGCACCGCCCTTGTCGATGGCGAGGGCGAAATCACCTACGCCGGGCTGGTGGCGCTGGCGGAAAACGCCGCCACGCAGCTGCTCGGCGGCGCGGCGGACCTCGCGGAGGTGCGGGTGGCGTTTTTAGTGCCGCCGGGCCGGGACTATGTGGCAACCCAGTGGGGGGTGTGGCTGGCTGGTGGCGTGGCGGTGCCGCTGTGCCTCACCCATCCGCCGGCCGAGATGGCGTATGTGCTGGCGGATTCCGGCGCGACGCAGCTGGTCGCTCATCCGCAATTCGAGGCGCTGGCGCGCGAGCTGGCGGGGACGCATGGCCTGCGCATCGTCGGCACGGAGGCGTTTCGTCGCGCGGGCTCGTCGGCTTCGTCCCTGCCGGAGGTGTCGCCGGACCGGCGCGCGATGATCATCTATACGAGCGGCACCACCGGAAAACCGAAAGGAGTGGTGACAACCCACCGCAACATCGCGGCCCAGGTTTCGTCGCTGATCGAGGCTTGGGAGTGGTCGGCGGTGGACCGTATACTGCATGTGCTCCCGCTGCACCACCTGCACGGCATCATCAACGTGCTGGCCTGCGCGTTGTGGGCCGGCGCGGTTTGCGAGATGATGCCCCGCTTCGAGGCTCGCGCCGTGTGGCAGCGGATGCAGGCGGGCGGACTTACGCTGTTCATGGCCGTGCCGGTGATATACAACCGGCTCATCGCGGCCTGGGAGGAAGCGGATGCGCCCCGGCGCGAGGCGATGACGCGGGCCGGCCAGGCGTTGCGGCTGATGGTCTGCGGCTCCGCGGCGCTGCCCGTGCCGGTGTTCAAGAAATGGCAGGAGGTGGGCGGGCACACGCTGCTCGAACGCTACGGCATGACCGAAATCGGCATGGCGCTTTCGAATCCCCTGCACGGCGACCGGTTGTCGGGCAGGGTCGGCGGGCCTTTGCCCGGGGTGGAGGTCCGCCTCGTGGACGAGGCCGGCGGCACCGTGGCTGGAGAGGGAAAGCCGGGCGAGATCGAGGTGCGCGGCCCCGCGGTGTTTGCCGAGTATTGGCGGCGGCCAGATGAAACGGCGGCGGCGTTTCACGACGGTTGGTTCCGCACCGGCGACATTGCCGAGCGACGGGATGGCGTCTATGCGATCTTGGGCCGCAACTCGGTGGATATCATCAAGACCGGGGCCTACAAGGTGTCGGCCCTCGAAATCGAGCAGGAGTTGCTTGCCCATCCCGACATCGAGGAGTGCGCGGTTGTCGGCGTGCCTGACGAGGAATGGGGCGAACGCGTGTGTGCGGCCGTCAAATGGCGGCGGGGCGACGGCCTGTCGCTGGACGAACTGCGGGCTTGGTGCAAGGAGCGGCTCGCGGTTTACAAGATCCCGAGCCGGTTGCTGTCCAACGTGGACCTGCCGCGCAATGCCATGGGCAAGGTCACGAAGAAGGACGTGCGGGCACTGTTCACCGCGTAAACCCCCGGTCGCGCCAAACATCCAGCCACACCTACCGCCATGAATGAATCAAGAACCGGAGCCACGCCCAAGGGCCGGGTGCTGATCGGCAAACCCGGCCTCGACGGCCACAGTCGCGGGGCGAAGTTCGTCGCCCAGGCCCTGGCAGACCATGGCTTCGAGGTCATCTACACCGGCATCCGGCGCACGCCGCGGGAGATCGCCATGACAGCGGTGCAGGAGAACGTGGACGTGGTCGGACTCTCGCTCCTCTCGGGGGCGCACAACACCCTGTTCCCCGCGGTCCTCGCCGAGTTGCGCGCGCGGGACGGCGCCGACATCCCGGTCATCGTTGGCGGGGTCATCCCCGACGCCGACATTCCCGGTCTGCTTGCCGCGGGCATTGTTGCCGTGTTCACACCGGGCACGCCGGTCACGACCATGATCGCGGCGTTCGAGCAGGCCTGTCGCGGCCGGAATCCATGAGTGATCCGGACAATCTGACCGACGACTGGCCGGCGCTCGATCAGCGGAGCCTCGGGCGGCTGATGACTGCGATTGAGAAGCGCACCACCGAGGGAAAGCGGTTCAGCGCGTCGCTGCAGAGCCGCGATTGGCCCGGGCTGACCGTCGGCCTCACCGGGCCGCCGGGCTGTGGCAAGTCGACCTTGGTGGCTGCTCTGATCCGCGAACTGCGCGGCCGGGACAAGTCGGTCGGAGTCCTCGCGATCGACCCGTCTTCGCCGCGCACCGGCGGTGCGGTGCTCGGCGACCGGATTCGCATGATGGAGGCGGCCACGGATGACCGCGTGTTCATCCGCTCCATCGCCACGCGCGGTCATGCCGGGGGCGTGGCCCCGGCCGTGGCCGATCTCGCCCGGCTGTTGCGTGCGGCCGGTTACGGCTGGGTGCTCGTCGAAACCGTCGGCGTGGGACAGGGCGAGGTGGACATCGCGGCCCAGGCCGACGTCACCCTCGTCGTCCAGGCACCCGGTTTGGGCGACGACATCCAAGCGATGAAGAAGGGTCTCCTGGAAGTCGGCGACCTGCTGGTGGTGAACAAGGGCGATCTGCCCGGGGCCGACCGGCTTGCGCTCGACCTGTCGCGGTGGATCACGGGCGCCGCGGAGAAAATATGCCGGACCGACGCGCTCACCGGCGAGGGTGTGGCGGGGTTGATCGAGCGGATCGAACGGCTGCGTCATGTGCCGCTGGCCGCTGCGGCGCGCCCGGGAGCGCGTCGGGAGGAAATCCGCGGACACGCACTGGCCTTGCTCGCGGCGCGGCTCGACCGACGGCTGCGGGAGCGCCCCCTGCCGCCGGGCGACACCTGGCAGGCAGCCGAGCATATCGCCGCCGAAATCCTCAACCCGGACGCGTGAGCGTTGAGTCGAATATGAACCATCAGGACTGGGAAGACACCGTGTTGAAGCCTGCGCTCGAAAGAGCTCCCGAGCGACGCGAGACGTTCACCACCGGCACCGGCCTGCCGCTGCCCCGCGTTGCCGGCCCGGCCCGGCCAGACACCGAACCGGGCTATCAGGAGAAACTGGGTTTGCCCGGGGCGTATCCGTTCACGCGTGGCATTTATCCGACGATGTATCGGGGGCGGCTCTGGACGTTCCGTCAATATGCGGGCTATGCGACGGCGGAGGAGACCAACCGCCGCTATCATTACCTCCTCGATCAGGGCACCGCCGGACTTTCGATGGCCTTCGACCTGCCGACGCAGCTCGGCTACGATTCGGATGACCCGATGAGCGCGGGCGAGGTGGGCAAGGTGGGGGTGGCGATCGATTCAGTCGCGGACATGGAGCGGGTGTTCGCGGGCATACCGTTGGACAAGGTCTCCACCTCGATGACGATCAACGCCACCGCGCCGATCCTGATGGCGATGTATGCAGTGGTGGCGGAACGGCGGGGGATCCCGTTGGGACAACTCCGAGGCACGCTCCAGAACGACATCCTCAAGGAATACGTCGCCCGTGGCACCTACATCTTTCCGCCTGCGCCGAGCCTGCGGCTGGTTGCCGACACGATGGCCTGGTGTCTGCGCGAGACGCCGGACTTCAACCCGATCTCGGTGTCCGGCTACCACATCCGTGAAGCGGGATCGACCGCGGTGCAGGAGATCGCCTTCACCCTTGCCGATGCCGTGGCCTACATTGAGGCGGCGCGGCACGCCGGCCTGCGACTGGAGGACCTTGGTCCGCGGCTGTCGTTCTTCTTCAACGCGTCGTCCGACTTTTTCGAGGAGATCGCCAAGTTCCGGGCGGCGCGCCGGCTTTATGCGCGTCTCATCAAGGAGCGCTTCGGCTGCGACGTGCCCGCGTGCCAGATGCTGCGTTTCCACACGCAGACCGCGGGGCATACGCTGACGGCGGTGCAGGCCGAGGTGAACATCGTGCGGGTCACGCTTCAGGCGCTTGCCGCGGTTCTCGGTGGCACCCAGTCGCTGCACACGAACGCGCAGGACGAGGCGCAGGCGTTGCCGACGGAGCAGTCGGTCCGGCTCGCCCTGCGCATCCAGCAGTTGATTGCCGCCGAGACCGGCGTGCCCGACACGGTCGATCCCCTCGGCGGCAGCTATCACGTGGAGCAACTGACCGACCGGCTCGAAAAGGAAGCGATGGAGCTCATGGCCGAGATCGACCGACGCGGCGGCATGGTGAAGGCGGTAACCAACGGCTGGGTGCAGCAGCAGATCGAGGCCGCGGCCTACCGGCATCAATGTCAGATCGAATCCGGCGAGCGGCAGATCGTGGGCATCAACTGTCACGTGGAGGAGAAACGCGCGGAGGTCGCGGGCACCCCGGTCGATCCCTCGGTCGAGCGCGCGCAGGTCGAGCGCGTTCGGGCCGTGCGCCGGTCGCGCGACCAGGCGGCGGTCGATGCGGCCTTGGAGGCACTGGGCGCAGCCGCTCTGGGGTCGGCCAACTTGATGCCTCCCATCCTCGCCGCTGTGCGCGTCGAGGCGACGATCGGGGAAATCTGCGGAGTCCTGCGCGGCCGGTGGGGCCTCCATGAGGGCCCGGCGGGATGAGCAGCGGATTAGCCGTGACGATGCAATTGAAGGCGGCGCGCAGGACGCGGTGATTTCCGGGTTACCCGGGCCGCCTGACCCATGTTCAGGCTTTCCCCTCGCGGGTCGCGAGTCCCGTGTCACCTTGGTGCGGCTTCCGCAGTGAGCAATATTCGGGTCGGGCTGGATGTAGGGTGCAACGGCGTGCGCAGGCGGATGATTCGACGTCACGGCGCGAACCGGGTAAACCGAAACCCTATGCATTTGAACCACCCCGTCAGATTGTTGCCCCTGCTGCTCTGTTGTCTGGTCGCCGTCGCGACCGTCGGAGCCGCGGGATTGTCGCAGGAGAAGATCATCTTCGGCGGCGCTTACTCGGACCTCGCCGACTTCGAGGCCTTCGCGACGCGCGCGAAACGATCGGGCGCGACGCACATCGACATCACTTCCAGCCTGCCCTGGAGTTTCTGGGAATACGACCGGCCGGACGATCCCTACCCGTCGTGGGTGATTTCCAAGATCGGTCTGCTCAAGCTGACCCGGCCGGCGGCGGTGCGGCCCCATGTCCCCGCGGAACATTCGGAGCGGGTGCTGGCCATGCTCGAGGAGCGCGGCAAGGTGCTGAGAAAACTCGGATTGAAGGCGCTGTTCAACGGCAGCGAGCCGGCCATGCTGCCGGAGGCGGTGTTTGCGGCGCATCCGTTGTGGCGCGGGGCGCGGGTGGACCATCCGACGCGTTCGCGGGTGGCGCGGTTCGCCCCGTCGATCGACAATCCGGAGGTGCTGGCGCTTTTCCGTGAAGCCACGGCGACGCTTTTGCGCCGTTGCCCGGAGATCGAGATCATCGACCTCCTGACCAACGATTCCGGCTCGGGCCTGGATTGGAGCACGGGGCTCTACAGCGGCAGTTTCGGCAACACGCTCTATCGCGACCGGCCGATGGACGACCGGGTGCGCGGGCTTTTCGACGTGATGCAGGCGGGAGCGCAGGATGCCGGGGTTGTGCTGGAGGTGAGAATCAAGAACACGCGCGAGCCGGATCCGCTGCGTCTCGCGCGCAAGCTCGCCCGCGGCACGGCGATTGAAAACCTCGAAGGGCCGGAAGGCACGGCGTTCATGGTGGGCGCCGGGTCGGGCGAAGGATACGGCGGCACATTCAATCCCGTCCTCGGCATCCCGCGGGTGGCGGAGTTTCTCGACGGGCTGATGCGCGCCAGCCGCGCCAAGGCGGCCCGCGTGTCCGTGAACCTGGGCGACCGGCACAACCGCGAGCTGTTGCTGGCTGTTTACGATGCCTTCGCCCGGACCCCGGTGCAGGATCCGGTCGGCCGGCTGGCCCTGTTGCGGGAAATCGCGAAGGCGCGGGTCGGGGAAAAGCACGCGGATGAACTGCTCTCGGTCTGGCTGGACGTGGCGGAGATCAGCGATCTCGTGAAGCTGCTCGATACCGGCGGCTTCATCCACTATCTGGGCAGCGTCCAGCAGCGCTGGCTGACGCGGCCGTTCGTGCCGTTTCCCGGCGAGATTTCCCCCGAGGACAAGGCCTACTACCGCCGGTTTCAATTCCAGGCCTTGGACGAGGCCCACGCGGAAAGTCTTTCCGACGTGCAGGCCACGGATGTTTACGGTGGCTGGAGCGGCCGGCATTTTGTCAGCCGGGTGAGCGACCAGATCGAGCGCCATGTCACCGATGCCACCCGCCGGGCGAACCTCATCGGCGATGCCGACTTGGCGCGGCGTTTCGATATCTTCCTGTGCGTGGTGCGGAACGCGAGCAACGCGGTCAGCTACCAGGCGCAACTGGATCGCGTCCACCGGCTCGGCGTCCAGCCCGAGCCGGGGCCGGTGGTGGGAACTCAATCGGGTTGGGACCGCCAGTTGATGATGGAAACCGCCCGGGCCGAAATCGACAACACCGCCCTCCTGTTGCAACTCCTGGGGGACCGGCCGGCGGATTACCTGCTGCTGGCCGAGAAGGCGGAGGAAGAAGACATTCGCCGCCTCGGGCCGGGGATCCGCGATCACCTCCAGCGCAAGCTCGATCTGATGAATGCCCGCTGGGAGGACTACAAGCGGCTGTTTACGACGCCGAACTGGTGAGGTGATTTCCGTTTCGTTCTCCGGGCGCGGAGATTTCACACTCCAAGACGATCCCTACACACCCCGCCCTGTCGGGCAGCCCTCTTCATAGAGGGGACCTCAAGCAAAATCCCCTCTGGAGCAGGAACGATGCATTCGGGTGGGCGTCGGTTTCCATACCGACGCCTCGGCGCGCTCGTGGATCCCCTGTCGCCGGTATGCCCCTCGACGGGCTCGGGGCCCTGAGCTTGTCGAACGGGGAAACCGGCGACCACCGTATGGTGATAGACTCGCCAGAGGGAATTTGTCGTTCGACTGCATCATCTGGCTGGAGAGGGGGCGCAGGGCGGGGGTGGCGGGTCGGGTAGGCTTTCAGGCGCGCTGCCGGCAGAATCACTGCGCTGACGGTTTGGCTTTGCGGGCAAGCCGGCGGGCGAGCTGGGCGGCGTGCAGGTCGGCGGGGTAAAGTTCGCCGGGCGGGATGGCTTCGAACCAGCGGCCGGTCGGATCCGTGTGGGTGGATTCGTCCGTGTGCAAGCCGACGAAATTCATCAGGCCGGGGCCGAACCTGGCGTCGGGGCTGCGCACGGGCCGCGCCGTGCGGATATTCCAGAATGTGCCCCAGGCCGCGCAGTGTTTGCCCAGCGCCGCGCCGCCGCCGCAGTGCCAGAGTTCGGAGCCGTCGCCGGCGTCGAGGTTGCAGAACAGGTTGGCGTAGGGCACCCGCTTGTGGTGGTCGAGCGACAGGTTCACGCCCCGGCCGTTCTTCACGACATTGCGGCAGTCGTCGCGGTCGACGGTGATGTCGTGGATGAAGTGGGTGCGGAAATCGAGGTTTTGCGCGAGGCAATCGACGCCGAGCTCAAGCGCGTGGTGACCGGTGGCCTGGCGGGTGACGTTCATCGGGCGTTCCGACTCGATGACCAGGCCGTCGAGCGTGCAGAATGTGCCGCCGAGAAAGACGCCGCTGTCGGCGTTGCGCAGGCACACGTCGCGCACCCAGCAATCGGCGGCGGTATTGATCGAGATCGCGTTGTAGCCGGCTTCCTTGAAGTGACCGCCATAGGGAGTGACCGGAAACTCGAAGCCCAACGACTCGATGCCGACCTCGGTCACGTCGGGATCGAAGACGCTGAGCGTCGGCGACCAGGCGAGGCGCACGTCGAAGGGCAGCGGGCGCTCGAGGGTCACGCGATGACCGTCGAGCGCGGTGATGCGGCTGACGACGCCGGTCTTGATCGCACCACGCTCGATGAGCTTGGTGATGTCGCCCGGATCGCCGGCGTAGAGGTGGTCGATCAGGGTATGCCGGTCGTCGTCGGTGAGCCGGAGGTGGACCCGCTGACCGACGGCGAGGGCGGCGGTGTCCTCGACGGCGATGATGTTCTCTCCACGCCGCGCCTCGGTGGTGACGGAGCGCGGGTGGCGGGTTTCGCGGCTTCCTCGGACCCAGATGATGCCGCCCGACCACGAGTAATTCGAGGTCGGCTGCCCCTCGGTGGTGGCCCCGCTGTCGGGTTTGATCTGCTCGAGCGGCTTGGGGCAGACGAGCGTGGTCCGGTCGGCGCCCGCGCCGCGGAGGACGAGATTGGGTTTTTGGATCCAGAGAATATCGGTGATGACGTAGCGGCCGGGCGGAATGAGGATCGCGCCAGCGGAGGTCCGCGCGATGGCGTCCTTGAAAGCCTGCGTATCGTCGTGCTCGCCGTCGCCCTTGGCGCCGAAGTCACGGACATTGGCGGTGACCGGCACGACCGGCAACGGGTCTTCGCCGGAGTGATAGCCGGCGAAAGAAAAGTCGGGCAACCGGCCCGCGGGCGACCAATTTTCGCCCTCACGGCCCCAGAGTTGGGAATATTGTTTCACGTCGCCCGCGGGAGCGGGGGTCGCGGCAGTCGACCAGACGGACAAGGGGAGGAGGCAGGCGGTTACGAGCAGGGCGTTTCGGTGCATGGGTTGGACGGGATACGGGGTGAAGTGGGCAGGCGGGCTCTCGTCTGCTGCTGGGACGGATGCAGGTGGTTCTTCGCCGCGCCGACGATCCGGATTCGATGCAAGACGTTGCGCGGGGAAGCGGCGAGGTTTCGTCCGCCTTCAGGTCATCCGAACCGTCGCGCCTTCGACCCAGGTTCCGTGCACCTGCACGCCGCGCGGATGGACGGGCACGCCGAGTTCATTGTGGTTCAGCAGGCTGACCAGGAGTTCGACCGCATTGGCGCCGACGCCGGCATTGTCCTGCCGCACGCCGGCGACGTCGCCCGGTGCCGCGCCTTCGACGTCGTCCACGTTCAGATGGGCGAGGCCGACGTCCTCCGGCACGCGCACGCGCTTGGCCCGAAGAACGGCGAGCAACCGGCGGCTGGCGGTGACGATGGCGTCCAAGCGCACTTCGCGCAGCCAGGCGATGGCCTCGGTGTGATCCTTGGTGAGCAAAGGCGGAAACGGCGTTCCGCCCAACTCGCTGGAGAGGGTCGCATGATAGCCGGCAAAAAAGCGGCCGTTGACGATCTGCTCGACCCGGGGCTCGCCGAAGTAGCCGATGCGCCGATATCCGTGGGCCCAGAGTTTCTGCACCGCGAGCCGCCCGCTTTCGTATTGGTCGTCGCTGGCGTAGTGGAGCGACGGTTGTTCGAAGCGGGTGCCGACGCACACGAAGGTGAACTCGTCGAGCGGCAGCGGGATGTCGGTCGCGATGCCCCGGCCTTCGTCGAAATTAGGCAGCAGCACGCCGCGGATGCCGCGGTTGCGCAGCAGCCGGGCGAGGCGGTCCGGCGGCCGGTCGAACGCCGGGATGCGGCTGATGGCGTAACCGACCGCGCCGGCGCGGGCGCACACGCCGGTGTAAAACGCCTGATGGACGGGATCGCGGCGCCACGCATCGGCGTCGGAAAAGAAATCAAGCCAGGCGAGATTGCAGCGCGCCGCCGGGGGGTGGCCGTGGCGAAGCTGTGCCATCAGGGCGGAGACGAGGGGGTTGGGCCGGTAACCCAGCTTGTCCGCCAATTCACAGATGTGTTTCCGGGTGGCGGCGCTGATGCGCGGATCGCCGCGCAGTGCCCGCGAAACCGTGCTCGCGGCCACGCCGGCCGCGGCGGCCAGGGCTTCCATGGAGGGGGCGGTCGGTTCCCGGTTCATCTGCTCCGCAGCGTGTGTCGCGAACGCGCAAACGCAAGTTTGCACGGGCCGGCGGCGGTGGCCGCCGCGGTATCCGCCGGTCCGCGCGATTTCAGCGGGTGAGGGGAGGCGACGATTCCAATTCCGTCACGGCCCGATGCGCGATGTCCTGGAGGAATCTTGCGTAGGCGGGGTCCAGGCCTTCGGGGACAAAAGAGTTGCCCTGCACGCCGCGGCGGAAGAGCACCTCATACCACACGCAGGCGCCCAGGTATTCGCCGGCGAGGTTGGCGTGATGCCCGTCGAAGTTGAGGGTCATCGTGCCGTCCGGTTTTTTCTTCCAATTCCAACCGACGTTCAGCGAATGGATCTGTTCCGGCAGGGCCGGCGGTTCATAAGCCAGGACCGAGACCGGCTGAGCCGGCGGGCGGTAGCCCCATTGCGGGTCGGCGTTGGCGAGATGAAACGCGTCGCCGACGGGAATCCGCCGCAGGCCGAGTTCCTGCGCGATCGTGCGATACGCGTGGGCCAGCCCGCGATACATGGCGTCCGCCGTCGGGGGTTCGCCGGCGGGCGCCGGTGCGGCGAAGCGCGGATCGTCGCGGCGATACTCCCAGGTGACATGGAGCAGCACCTCGGCGGCCGGCGCGTGGCGTTTGATCGTGTCGAAAAGCTGGCGCGCAAACGGGCGGTAGGTGTCCACGTCGTGGCTCTTGAGGCTGGCCTGCTGGATGGTGACGTAATCCCACGGCTCCGCGATCAATGCCTCGCGCAGGCTGCGGCCATCGGCATAGCGGCCGTCCTTGTCCTGCGGGTCGCGCTCATGCTGCAACGCCTTCGTCGCGTGCAGCTCCAGGCTCGCGCCGCCAACGACAATGGCGCGATGGACCAGGGTGTCGCCTGCGGCGGTGGCCAGGGCGTCGAGGTGGCGCGTGGCATTGCGTGAAAAGCTGTTGCCCACCGTGAGCAGGCGCACGGTCCGGCCGTCGCCGGCGGCTGTTGTGATCGTCGCGCTGCCGACAGCCGCCAGCAGGACGAGCGCGAGGAATGAGCGGCGGCTGATCCCGGCGGAGAGGCGGCGGTGGGCCGGTCGAGGCGGACAAAGCGCGGCCGGGCGGCGGATGGAGAGGAGGGACGGGGGAAACATCGGCATGAAAATTGATCGTGCGCCCGCGGTTCGTCAGTTGAAAACGGCGGGCGGGCCGGAAAATATTCAGAGTGCTTCCGGAATCAGTCCGGGCGTTCCTGGCCGCATGCGGTCGACGACGGCATTCGTCGGGTTCATGTCGCCGGGGAACGGCTCGGCGCCGGGAGAGTAGAGGAACAGTTTTCCCCGCCGGTCGCTTTCCCCGAGAAAAACCGTGCCATCGGCCCCGATGGCCAGTGCGTCGAAGCGGTAGGCCCGCTTCGCGTAATACGGGCTGCGGTCCACCGCGAGCACGCCAAGGTCGTGAAATCCACCGGCGCCCGACATGTCGTAAGTGTAGAGCTTGCACATCATGTCCGTCTCCCCGCACAGGAGATAGAGTTTGCCGTCGCGGCCCGCGGCCATGGCGCGCATGCGCCGCTGCACGCGCGGCTTGCCGAGCGCCTGGAGCCGGCGGGTGGCGAAGTCGAGGCGGACGAGCGCTCCGTCACTCGTGCCGGCGAACAGGACGCCCTCCGGGCTGCGGGCAAAGCTCTCCACCACCGGATAGTCGACCGATTTCAGCGACTCCCAGTATTCGCCCGGCAGTCGCATGTCCGTCGGCGCAAATCGTCCGGTGTCGGGGTCGAACGTCACGAGCCAGCCGTTGTCGCCCGAGGTGTGGACGAGACCGGTGACCGGGTCGCACCACAGGGCGCGCGGCACGCTGCGCCAGTGCCGCTCGGGACCGCCAAAGACCCGTTTCGAGAGGAACTCGCCGAAATCGCGCACCTGTTTGGTGGCGAGGTCGAACGCGAAGAAATGCGCGTCCGGATACGTGATGCCGTAGATCGTCCGGCGATCGGCGCTCCACGTCATCGCGTAGATGGTGTTGCCTGCCACGGGAATTCCCAGGTCTTCGAGCGGGCAGTCGTCGTCATTGGTGTAGCGGCGCGCGTCGCCGGTCGGCGGATGATAGCGATAAAGATGGCCGCCCGCATAGCCGGCATAGGGCTGCTTGATGTCCTTCCACAACTGCTTCTCGATGCCCTCGTATTCGACCGGGAAGGTCGCGGTAAGCCTGACCGGGGCCAGGATGTTCAACCCCGTGCCGATGTAGACCGAGCCGTCGGCGCCTTCCAGCAGCGTGTGATGGACTCCGCGCTCCCGGCCGATTTTTCCGAGAGGCCGCACCTTGTTGAGGTAACGGTTGTAGAAGAACAGATACGATTGGTCGCGTCCGCTGGTGGCTCCGTAGACCAGGCCGTTCGTGTGGGTCAGCAGCGCGGTGATCTGGCTGTTGTCGGCGGGAATCAGGTTCTGGGTCGGGTAGCCGAGATCGCGATAGTCGAGCCGATGCGCATCATAGTGCGGATTGACCCATTGTTGCGCGGGCAGGCTTGCGACGCCACACAGCGCCAGCGCCATGGCCGAGGCCCGGGGGAGTAGATAGGTTTTCATGGGGAAAGGGAGCTGGCGGTCATCGGGTGGGGTCGTAGCAGCCGAGGCCCATGCTGTAGGGGTAGGGCTCTTCGGGACGCGCGGCGCGGGATGGATCGGGTTCGCTGAACGCGCCGACAAACCAGACGCGCCCGCGCGCATCCACCTTTGCGCCGCCTTGTCCGTAGGCATGGCGGCCGTCGGTCGAGCGCAGCACGCCGAGATCCTGGCGGGTGCCGGTGGCGAGATCGTAGCTCAGCAACCAGGACACGGCGGGAGCTTTCCCCTTGGTGCCCTTGGCGGGGGAGGCGAGATCGAGCTGCACGGCGCCATAGTCGAAATCGCCGTCCAGGACCGGGAGATAATAGATCTTTCGCTCCGGCTGTGACAGCGCCATCGCCAGCGTGGCGGCCGGAATAGCGAACGGGTCCCCGCCGCGAAACGGTGGAGCGCACATTTCCGCCAGCAGCCTGAATGAGCCTTCGCGTCCAGCGCGCACGTCGAAGCGGAACAGTTGGTTGGTGCCGCCGACGATGCCGTAGGCGACCTTGTCGACGGGATCCCACTCGATCACCCGCCACTGCGCCCGGCGATCGATCATCGGATTGGCCATGGTGCGGGACTGGTTGAGCACCGGGAGACGCGAGAACTCGAAGTCGATGATGCGGTCGGCCGTCGCCTCGAATTTCCAGACCTGTCCGCCCGAATAGGAGCCATAGACATTGCCCTCGTCGTCCGCGAAGATGGTCCGGCAAATGTCCCAGTCGTCGACGCGTCCGAGTTCCTCCGTCCAGTCGTCGCGGATGTGATACCGGTAGAGCCGGCCGTCCTCGCCGAGGCCGTAGACCAGGGCCCGCGCCGGGTCCATCGCCTGGCCGAGCAGGCCCCAGTAGCGGGTGATCATCCCGAGTTGCTCCACGCGGCCGGTCGCCAGTTCGACGCGATACCAGTGCACGCCGCCGTAGCTGTTGAAGTCGATCACGGGCGGGCCGTTGTCCTCGCACAGCGCGCCGAAGTAGATCCAGCCGTCCAGTTCCTGCATCTGCACGTGGATCTTGCCCGTGGTCCACACGCCCCGGCCGCGTTCGCGCGTGAACTCCGTCAGGTTCGCCAGCAGGCGCATCTGTTCCGTCGCCGGGTCGAATTCATAGAGCGTCGCGGCGTCGCCGTGGGTGCAGAGGCCGAAGTAGATGCGGCCGTTCGACGCGACATACAGGGCGCTCCACATTTGCGCGGGCCGGTCCGGGCCGGGGATCGCGTAGTGCTTGAACGGGACGGTGGCGACGGTCGGCGCGGCCGCCCGGCCGGGCACGACCATCAGGGCAAGGGGGAGGGCGAGGATCGCGCTCGCGATCATCCGCCACCGGGGTGTTTTCATGGCATTCATGGGGGAAATTCATCCGCGCGGGCGCGGCGGCAGCGCGTGTTCGATATGCGCCGTGACCGCCTCGGCGAGCTGCTCGTAGCCTTCCGCGGTGAAATGAACGTTGCGCGGTTGCTGGATCGCCGTCTGCCGCGGGGTGACGAGGGCGCACAGATCGTTCACCTCCACCGCTTCGTCACGCATGACCGCCAGTGCGGCGCGGTTGAAATCCGCCACATCGGAGGGGATCCGGCCGCTCGCGCCATCCGGCACGGGGGTGGTCGTCGCGAAGATGAGCCTGGCGCCGGTCCGCTTCAGCCGGGTGACGATCGCGCGCAGCTGCTGTTCGTAGCGCGGCAGCGGCGTCACCTGCCGGCCTTTTTCCGGGCGCACATAGCGACCTTCGGCGTCGAGATACTTGATGTCATGCAAACCGAAGTTGAAGTGGATCACATCCCAGCGGCCGTTGCCGGGTGCGAGCCAGGTGGCGAGACGATCGAGCCCGACGCCGGTGTCGGCGCAGTTTTCCGGCGGTCGCAGCACATTCGCGCGGCCGGCGAGGCGGGCACGGACCGGCAGCGTATAGCCGATGGAGATGGAATCGCCCAGGAGGAGCACGCGGGGAAGCTCCGGCTGCTCCGTGATCGGGACGTAAGCGGGATATTTGTGGCCGGCCGGCGCGGGTTCGGTCGTCCGGCGTGGTTCCTCTTCACCGGTGGCCGCGCAGGCCTGCCCGTGGAGCAGCAGCGCGCCGGCCGCAATGGCGAACAATCCTCTCATGGCGGCAAAGGTGTTCAACGGATCGGCAGATCGGCCCGGTTCGCGATGAGGATCGGCGAATCATGGAGGGGAATCCCACGGAACTCGGCGACCCCATCGTGCTGCGACCAGTTGGCCGCGGGCAGGGCGGACACGTTTCCCGTCTGAAGATCGACATACACCGGCTGGTCGAACACCGCCCCGCGCACGACGAAATCGACCGGCTGGAAGCGAGGCGACTCGTCCGGCGCCTCGCCGTTGAACCAGAGGGTCACGGAGTGCCGGCGGGATCCGGTGTGACGGTAGACATAAGCGGCCAGCGGTTTTTCGCTCGTGCTCGTCACCGTGCACGCGGGTGCGGGCTGCAGGGAATCGTCGAAGATCGCGAAGACGTTTTGCGCGGCAAAATACGCGGGCTTGGGGCCGACGACCGAAAGGTCGGGGTTGATGCGCAGCAGGCCCTTGGCGTTGCGACCGTGCGGATAGTAGAATTCGGAGAGCGTGAAGAGATTCACCGGCACGCCGCGGCCGTGGAAGGCCAGCATGCGGCAGAGATTCCATTTGGTCTGCTTCGACTCGGTCCACTCGCGGTCGCGCAGCGCGCCCGTGGTGGGGCCGGACGGGGCGCCGGTCTCTCCCTGGCGGAGTTCGATCTTCCGGGGAAACTCCGCGACGATCATGCGCAGGTCCTCGTAAATCGCCAGGTCGTCGGGATTGTGCGGATACCCGTGGAAGGTGATCGCGTCGACCAGGTCGAGCTTTCCGGCGGCGGAGACCGCGGTCAGGAATTCACGGGCGTAACCGGCCTTATGGGCGAGGGAGAGCGCGTAGATGCGCGCCTGCGGCTGCTCCGCGCGGACGATGGTCGCCGTCCGGATGAACAGGTCGACATACTGGGGGAGCGAGATTTTCGTCCAGATGTCGGGCTCGTTCCATATCTCCCAGGCCTGAACCCGATCGCGGTAACGCCGCACCGTCGCCGTCACCCACCGGTCCCAGGCGGCGAGCGCCGTCCCCGTCGGGGGCGCGTCGCCCATCTGGATGCCGCCGCCCTCGGGATAGGCGGGGTTGCCGTAGGAAAATTGCACCCAGGGTTGGGTGCCCTGCGCGCGGGTGTCGTCGATGATCTCGTCGAGCCACTGCCAGCTGTAGACGCCGGGTTGTTTCTCGGTCTTCGCCCAGCCGGCCTGCAGTCGCACCCCCTTGGCGCCGAGCGGGCCCAGGTAATGCTTGTAAGCCGCGTAACTCGCGAAATCGCGGTCGAGGACTTCACAGCCGATCGACCAGGAAGAGGACGCGATGTCGCGCGCGGAACGCGGGGCGATTTTCCCGATGAGGGGGAAGGGGCTCGGTCCGGCCTCCGCGATTGATCCGGCCGTCTGGGCCACCAGGAACAAACAAAGGGCTAAACAACGAAGCGGGGTGGGCATGATTGTGCGTGCGGTGATTGTCGTGGGCGGAATCCGAAACAACGGCCGCCCGGGTCACGATAATCTACGGCATGCGCGGGCGGCTGTCATCAGCCTTGATTGATTCGCACAGACTCGGATTGATATTGCCGGCGTCGGCGCGGAGGGCCGGGCCGGTCATCGGGTCAGGCGACGGGCCGCGCCGTCCGGACCACGCTGCCCGAATACGAACGACGGCCGCCGCCTCGCTCGCGATAGGCCGAAGGGGTGAGGCCGACGAGACGCTTGAAGTTCCGGCAGAACAGCGTCGTGGAACTGTAGCCCGCCGCGCGGGCGATCTCGTGAATCGAGAGGTGGGCGGACACCAGCAGCGTCTTGGCGTGATCGATGCGCACTTCCCGCAGAAAATCGAAGATGGTGGAAGCGGTTTCCTCCTTGAACACCCGCGCCGTGTGCTCGGCGCTCAGCCGGAGGTGGCGGGCCACATCCTCCAGCTTCACCGGTTCGCCCGCATGGGTGAGCAGATATTCCTTCACCCGCTCGCTGAGCCACCGCCGGCGCGTGGGCGCGACGCCTCCGGGCCCGGCCTGCCCGGGTTGGGCAAGGGCCTCGCCGACGAAGGTGATCAGGAGCCGGGCGCGGGCATTGATGCGATGACGGAATCCGGGGGGTTCGCTTTCGGCGTCGTGGCGGATGCTCTCCAGCAGTTCGCGCATGGCGGGGGTTTGGGCGCGCACCAGGTGGCGGAACCGTGAGCAGCGGTTCTGGAGAAAGACGGTGAAGTCGGTCTCCTCGTGTTCGCCGGCCAGTGGCAGCGGCCAGCCGGTGGCCGGGTCGAAGGTGAATTGCGAGCGGTCGAGGACGAGGCGGAAAAGATGGAGACTGGTGGGCGGCCCCTTGTGGCACGAGCGGTAGATCTGGCGGCAGGGACCGGTGAGAACCAGGATGTCGCCAGGTCCGATCTCGCCGACATCGTTCGCATCCACCGCCAGCCGGGCCCGGCCGTCACACACGAGCAGCACACGCGGCTCATCCTTTTCCACCACCAGTTCACCCTCCCGCGGAATGAACATGATGCGGTCCTCCACCTCGGCAAGGGGTGGTTCGAGTGGCGAGACGACATGGAAGCTGCGGCCCATTCCGTTTGCACGATGGTCCGTCGGTCGGATGTTCGCGACACCAAACACCCGCGCGGGCGGACAAAGCCGTGCAAGAGGTTGCGCAGCGGTTGGCGTGGCGCCGGGCGGACCAGAGCGTGCCTGCAAACCTGAATCGTCTTCCGGCCCAAAAGGAAAATTTCCTGTCGGCGAAGACGGCATTACCTGCGAAGGTCGAGATTCCTCGCTTTGCCCGGAACGACAGGAATGGATGACCGGGCGGTTTGACTATCCGCCTAATTTCGCGGTGCGGTCGGGCCGGTGGCGGAGGCGGCTTCGACCGTCCGCTTCACGAACTGGCGCACGAGAATCATGCCGCCTTGGGCGATGCCGACGTGGTCGAGGCCGCCCATCTCGTGGAACTCGACGCGGGGATGGCCGAGGTTGCGGAGCGTCACGGCGAGCAGCTGGTTTTCCTCGACGCGTGATTTGTATTCGATCTGGCGGTCGCCGGTGATGAGGCAGATGGGCGGCAGCCGGCCGGCCGCGTAATACAGCGGGGCAAACTCATCGATCAGCGGACGAAGCTCGGGGCCGGTGTCGCCCCGCAGTTTCTTGACGTGGAAATGCGTCGTGACCTGGGCGCTGACCGGGATGAGGCCCGCGAGCTGCTGATGCGACAGTCCGTGCGGCGCCAGCCACCGCGGATCCATCCCGATCATCGCGGCAAGATATCCGCCGGCCGAATGCCCGCTGACGAAGACCTTTGCCGGATCGCCGCCGTAACCCTCGATATGCCGCAGCACCCACGCCGTGGCCGTGGCCGCGTCCTCGAGAAAGCCGGGCAGCGCGACTTTCGGGGAGAGACGATAGCTCACCGCCACGACGGCGATCTCGGGGTCGCGCAGGTCCGGGAACCCGCGTTTTCCGCCGGTGAGGCCGCCGCCGTGAAACCACACGACGGTGGCGAAGCCCTTCCGGTTGGCCGGATAGCGGATGTCCAGCTTGCAGTGGTTGGTCTGATATTCGTCGGCCTGCGCGAGCGCCGGCGCCTCGTAGTAGGCGATGCCGGTCTGGGTGAGCACTTCCGGCGGCGGCAGGGTGGCGCCCGCCAGGGTGCAGGCGACGGAAAGGAAGAGCAGAATGCTCGCGAGGAGCGGCGGATTTTTCATCGGAAGGAGGGGCGGCACATCATGGTTCAGCGACAATTCCTCGTGGGCAATGGGAAATGCCTACGGCGACTCGCGCGGTCCGGCTTCGAATGCGCCCATGTCCGGCGCGGCGCCGTGAAAGCCGTCGTTGAAGTTGGGCAGCCGCAGGCCGGCGTCGAAGCCCGGCGAGCCGGGCCGGAGGGGATAACGGCCGGCGCCGCCCGCCGGGTCGAACTCGGGCCGTCCCTGGATGCCGTGCTGCTGCGTCCCTTCTCGCGCGACCAGTCCGCCGAGATACAGGTCGAAATCGAAGTCGTTGGTCGGGTCGCGGGAGGGATCGTTGATCGCCAGGCGATTTGCATCGCGGATGAAAAGGATGTTGTTGCGCGCCATGATATGACTCTGGCGCTTCGTCGCAGCGGTGACGTTGTAGCCGATGCTGCCGCCACTGGTCTCGCTGAAACCGGGGCGGGGCGGGGGCTGCAGCATGGTGTTGTGGAAAATGTAGATCCGCCCCTTCGTCACCGCCTCGTTTTCGTTGCCGAGCTTGATCAGGTAGGAGCCTTTGTTGGAATCGGCATCCGTGCCGGGGCCTTTCCGGGAGCTCTCGAGCACGTTGCGCCAGATGTAGATTGGGCCGAGCGAGGTGATCGCGGCGCCGATCGCGCCGTAGACATCGTCGATCCGGTTGCCCCACACCCGCACGTTCAGGTTGGCGCCCTCGACCTCGATGCCGTCGTCGTAGGCGCCCTGGACGTAGTTGTCGTGAATATCGGTGTCGCAGCGGGGAAAGCCGGCAAACGTCATGTTGTGCACCTCGCCCATGCCATCGTTGAACTTGTGCCCCGGGTCGGAGAAGATCCGGTTGCGCCGGATCACGAAGTGCCCCTTGGCCCGCACAAAGCTGATGCCTTGGGGTCCGATCGGATGTTTGCTCACCCGGCCGTCATGGTGGCGTGACTCCGTCCAGCTGTTGGCATTGCTGCGCGGATGGTGGAGCTGCGAGTCCTGAATCACGATCCGCTCGAGCACGTGGGACTCGGAATAGACGGCCGAGTCCAGGTTCAGGCCGAATCCTTCGTCGCCCGTCCGTCCCCAGCCGCTGATGTCGCACTGTTCGATCACGACATCCGTGACATCGCCGAGAATGATGCCGTGACGGGCGGCGTTCTTGAGCACGAAGCCGCGCAGGATGACGTGAGAGGCCTGCACCACGATGTTGGCGTCGGCTTTTCCTTCCCCGTCCAGCACCGTGCCCGGGGCCGGGGTATAGACGACATAGCCGCGCTCCGGGGATCCGCCCTCCGTGATCACCAGCGGACGGGGATCCTCCCGGCCGACTGTGACCGTGCGGGCGACGGGAAACTGATCGCTCCAGGTTCGCACCCCGAGCCGCTCGACCGTGCCGGTCCGCTCGAGCCGGAGTTCGATCTCGTAGTCCGTGCCCGCCTGCAGGCCGACGATGCTGCCGCGGTATTCCAGGCTGTGCTCCGGCGCACCGGCGTGCTCGTTGGGATCGAACCACAAGGGCAGCGCTTCGCGCCAGTCCGCCGTTCCGGCCGGACGATAGCGGACCAGGCAGGCGTTGTCCGGGGCACCGAGTTCGCTGCGCCAATACACGCCGACGCAGTTGAACGTCGGCACGGCTCGCGGCGCGGCGGCAAAACCACCCAGGGTGGAACCGACGAAAAGGAAGAGCAGCCAACGCGCGGCCGGCGGGGTCGGCACGATTTTGGCGATGATGGCGGCGAGACGCAATTTCATGGGGGAGGGGATGGAGCCGGGGCGGATCGGGAATGCTGCCCTTACGGATGGTGGGTGGCAACCGACCGCCACCCATCGCAGGTCCGATTGAGCCGGCTCACGACAGGCTTCAGCAGGCGGTCCGGTGAATCCGCTTTGCAACATCAGGCGGGCGCAATCCGTTGCACGCGGCGATTCCGCACAATATGTCCCCGTCGGTCCGAGATTGTTTTTGCGCCGGTGGGACGGAAGTCCAAGGTTCGCCGGCCTATGTTTACCCGCTCCCTCCTACTCCTTGTTATGCTGACCGGGGTCGGTCATGGCGCCGTGGCCCGCCCGGCGCCGTTGCCGGCGACCGCCCAGGTCGTGGCCTGTCAGCTTGTCGTCGCGCCGGATCGTGCCGACTGGACCTATGCCCCGGGCGATCCGGTGACCTTCACCGTGCGGGTTCTCGCCAACGGGCACCCTGTGCCGGATGCCGTGGTCCGTTACTCGGTCGGGCCCGAACGTTTCGAGCAGCCCCGGGGCGAAGCGCGCGTGCCGCTCGAAGGCCTGAAGATCGATGGCGGCACATTGAACCAGCCGGGATTCCTGCGTTGCGTGGCCGAGGCGGAGATCGATGGCACGGTTTATCGGGGTCTCGCCACCGCCGGATTTTCCCCCGGAGCCATCGTTCCGACCCAGGTTGATCCGGCCGACTTCGACGCGTTTTGGGCGGACCGGCTCGCCGCCCTGGCCAAGATCCCGGTCAACGCCAGGTTCACGCTGGTGCCTGAAGCCTGCACCGCCGACGTCAACGTCTTCCAGGTGAGTTACGACAGCTGGGGGATCGGCGGACAGCCGGACCGTTTTTTTGGCGTGCTGACCCAGCCGATCAAACCCGGCCGCTATCCTGCGGTATTAAAAGTGCCCGGGGCCGGCGTCCGGCCTTATCCGGGCGATGTCACGCTCGCTGCGACAGGCCTCGTCGTGCTTGAGATCGGCATCCATGGCATCCCGATCGACCTGCCGGCGCCGCTTTACGAGCATCTCCGCCAGGGCGCGTTGCAGGACTACACCAGCTACGGGCTCGATGACCGCGACCGCTATTTCTATTTGCGCGTCTACCTCGCCTGCGTCCGCGCCAACGAGATTCTCGTGAAACACGAACAGTGGGATGGCAAGAATCTCGTCGCCGCCGGAGGCAGCCAGGGCGGGCAGCTCGCCATCGTCACCTCGGCCCTGGACCGACGGGTGACCGCAACGGTGGCCAATTATCCGGCCTATTGCGATGTCACCGGCTATCTCCACCAGCGCGCCGGCGGCTGGCCGCACCTGTTGGCCAGGCCCGAGCATCAGACGGAAGCGAAGATTCGCACCACCGCCTATTACGATACGGTGAACTTTGCGCGGCGCCTGCGGGCCCCGGGAAGCTATGGCTGGGGCTATAACGACGTCACGTGCCCGCCCACGAGCACGTTCGCGGCCTATCATGTGATCACGGCGCCGAAGGAACTGTGGTTGCAGCTCGATATGGGCCATGCCTCGACCAGTGAGTTCAGTGCGCAGTTCAGGGAGCGCGTCTGCCGGCTGGCCGGCGGGAACGAAAAGCCCGCCGCCAAGTGACATCCCGTTTGCGCCGCGATCATTCGTTTGATTCGCGGTTGCCCCTCGCCGCTTCGGGTTATGCAAGGCTTTGCGCAAGGGGGGCGATTGTTTGCCGCGGGGGAGCGACGCATAAACCCGGTTCAGACCTTACCCACTCCGGGTAGCAGTCGGCACATACTCCAACCCCAAGCGTCATACCCATGAAGAAGCTCGTCAGGCCGCACTCTATGCGGCGAAACTTCTGCCTCCTCGGAACGACGGCTGCACTTGCGCTCGGCCTTCCCGCCCTGTCCGCGCAATCGCAACCGCAACAGCCCGATCCTGCGGCGGCGTCGCCGCTCTCCGAAACGATCGTCCTGGACCCGTTCACCGTGAACACCTCCAAGGACGTCGGCTACATGGCGAATTCGACCCTCGCCGGCAGCCGCACCAACACCGAGATCAAGGACATCGCCAACCCGATCGACATCTTCACGGCCGAGCTGATGCAGGATCTCGCGATCGAGGATATCCAGGATCTGGCCAAGTTTGCCAATGGCGTTTCGCCCAACGCGGCCGGCGATTTCAACTCCAACGGAGAGGAGCGCGAGGTCTGGAACTACAATTACATGGAGGTCCGCGGCTTCAAGGTGGGCAGCGCCACCCGCAATTTCATGGAGCTCAATGCCCAGGCGGAAAGCTACAACACCGAGCGCGTCGAGTTCTCCAAGGGCCCCAATTCCATCCTGTTCGGCTCCGGCAGCCCCGGCGGATCCAACAACACGCTCACCAAGGTTCCGCGCCTGAACCGCAACGGGTATTCCGTCACGCACAAGACCGACGATCTCGGCAGCCAGCGCATCTCGACGGACCTCAACCAGGTTCTCATCAAGGACAAGCTGGCGCTCCGGCTGAACACGCTGTGGGAGGACCAGGAATATTATCGGAGACCCGGCTACGAGCGGCAGACCGCCTGGCATCTGACCGGCCGCTGGCAGCCGACGCGCAACACGACGGTCACCCTCGGCTACGAGGTGCGCAAATCCAACCGTGCGTCCTCCCGCGGCATCTTTGTCTCCGACCGCGTGTCGAATTGGATCAGCCACGGTTCGCCGATCATCACGTCGGTCTCCGGCAGCAATGTGACCGTCCAGGGCAGCACGACCCCCGTGTCGGCCGCCTCGCTCGGCCTGCAAAACGTCACGAGTGACACCTACATCCTCGATTCCGACGGACAGGTGCGCAACATCCGCAACACCACCCGCGGCAACACGCTCACCACGAATGCCCTGACGATGGATGCCGCCGCGACGGGACTCGATTACCCGCAGAATTTCTGGCCGGGCGGACCGAACGGCATCAACGACTCCGACTGGAAGATCACGGAATTCAACGTCACCCAGCGCATCACGGACGATTGGTATGCTGACCTCTCTTACGGTCATACGAACAACGACGTGCTGCAGGGCAATTCCGTCAATAATGCGCTCTATGTCGACCCGACCAGCTTCGGGACCAACACGCACCCGGGGGAGATGTATGTCGAAACCCAGCCGTTCTGGATCGACCGCAACTTCAACATCGACGACATCCGCTTCACCACGTCCTACGGTCTCGATCTGACCAAATACAACAAGTGGCTCGGGCGGCATCAGGTCGCGGGCATGTTCGAATACAACCGCCGCTATGAGTGGCAGGACAACGGCCGGCTGACGCTCATGCAGACGCCCGCCGGCCCCACGACGGGCAGCCTCCAGGCCGCCGGCCTGCGGTTCTATATCCGCGACTATCTGGACCCCGCGACCGGGCAGTTCACCGCGCGCGACCTGCGCAGCCTTTATTATTCCAACGGCATCAACCAGGACGGCTACGTGGCCGAGTTCGTCCGCCGCGAATCCTACGCCTCCTACAACCAGCGGATCGAGCAGAGCTCCGGCCTCGGCGTGCTGCAGAGCCGCTGGCTCAGTGATCACCTGATCACCACCTTCGGCTGGCGCAAGGACAAGCGCGCCAGCTACATGGCGCCGTTCGTCCAGAACGCACGCCTGACCTGGGAACCCGCCCAGCTCGTCGACGACGCGCCCGCCGGCACGACGCACCCGAGCTACGCCTACATCCCGGACAGCTCGGTGAAATGGGTGGAGGGCATCTCGCGGAATTTCGGCGCGGTGCTGCACGGCCCCTCATGGGCGGACTGGCTGAGCTTCACCTTCAACCGGGCGACGAACTTCGCGCCGCCGACCGAGAGCAACGACATCTTCGGCAAGCGCCTCGCGGCGTCGACCGGCGAGTCGACCGACTTTGGTTTCCGCCTCGACCTGCTCTCCGGCAAGCTGAACGTCCAATTCCTCCACTACGAAACGAGCGAAATGGGCTCCCCGACCAACGGCAACTCGATCAATTCGCCGTTCAACGATCTCAAGGAGATCGAGGACATCCTGGTCGCGAACAACCTGATCCCGTCGACCCCGCTGGTCGGTGTCTTCACGACGGCGGACCGCACCGGCGAAGGCGAGGAGCTGACCATCATCGGCAATCCCACGTCAAACTGGACCTTCCGGTTGACCGCTTCGCGTCTGGTCAACAGGCAGCGCAACCTCGCCCCCGAGGTCCGCGCCTACTACGCCGAGCACATGCCGCAATACGAGGCGTTTGCCGCGCAGTATCCCACCCTCGCGGATTCGACGACGACGCTGGCCGGGCGCATCGCCGAGGCGAAGGCCGCGATGGCGCTGATGAACACCCGCGAGGGCGTCCAGGTATTTCCGTCCTCCGAATACACGGTCCGCTTCATTCCGAAATACACGTTCGACCGCAGCTCCCGGCTGAAGGGACTGAGCCTCGGCGGCAACGTCCGGTGGACCAGCGCGCCCATCATCGGCTACTACCGCGTGGCGTCCAACGGCTCGTTCGACAGCAGCCGGTCCTACCGCGGGGACGAGCAGGTGCTGACGGATCTCTTCCTCTCCTACCAGCGCCGCCTCACGAAGGACATCGACTGGCGCCTGCAGATCAACGTCAGCAATGCCTTCGACAAGACGGATCCGTATCCCGTCGCGGCGGTCAACAACGTCGATGCCGCCGATTTCCAGTGGGTCGCCTATCGCAACCGTCCGATCGACGGGCGCGTATTTTATCTGACCAACACGTTCAGCTTCTAGTCGGGAAATCCCCGGGGGGCTTGGGGAGCGGGGGCGTCGATCCGATCGACGCCCCCGTTTGCTTGGCGGGAAGCCGCCCCCGGCACCGGGCCGGTGCGCTCTACCGCAAGGCCAGCCGATATTCAGATAGGCTCTTGGAGCCTATCTGAATATCCCCCGCCATCGTGGATCGATGGAGGGCTGGCCTCCCGACCAGCCTTTCCGACGAGCTCAAGGTCCCGAGCCTGTCGCGCGGCCGCGGCCGGTCAGGAGACCGGCCCTCCAAAACCGAGTTATTCAGATAGGTTCCTGGCCCGAACGGTGGTCGCCGGTTTCTCCGTTCGACAAAGCTCAGGACCCCGAGCCCGTCGAGGGGCATACCGGCGACAGGGGGATCCGCGAGCACGCAGAAGCGTGGGTGTGGAAACCGACGCCCACCCGACTGCATCATCCCGGCGTAGAATTCCCGCCGAAAATAATCCCAAAAAAGATTCAACGTTTCCGAACGTCCCGCGTCTATCCTGACGACAACAATGCGCCGTTCTCATAGGCGGACATTGTTTGTGGTTCTTACGGTTTGCTTGGTGTTAGGTCATGCAGGGCGTCCCGCGAGGGGCGCCCTTCATGTTTTACGGGGCCGGAGATGTCGTCAGAAGGTCCAGCGGGCGGTGAGTTTCGCCTGCGCTGACGGAGCCTTGGTCACAAGGTTGTTGTGCGAGAAGGTGGGATCGGCCCCGAGGAAATAGTCGGCGCTGAAGATATTCTCGGCCATCAGCCGCAGTTCCAGGCGGCCGTGTTGCCAGCGAATGCCGCCGTGCCAGACGACGGAAGAGGGCAGCACGAGCGTGCGCTCGAAATTGTGATAGTAACGGTGGCTCCAGACGGTGCCGACCGACAGGCCCCAGGCGGGCGTGACCTGCCACGCGACATTCAGTTTGGCCTGTGTCTCCGGCGTGCCGGGGTAGATGAGCCGCGGATTGAGGGCCGGGGTGGGAGAGACTCCGGCATCGAACGCTCCCGACTCCAGGGCGATGCGTTCGGGTGTGCCGTAGCGCGCGCGGAATCCGAGCGGATCGAGACGGAAAACGCGCTGGGAGCCGGCGGAGGCGATGACGCTCACGCGTGGCGTCGGGATCCAGGTCAGTTCCAGTTCCGTGCCCCGGCCGCGCAGGCGCTCGGCCCGGTTTTCCCGGTCGTTGAAGCGGGAGTTTTCCCACTCGTAAGCGGAGAGGCTGGTGAAGAATTGCCCGCCGGGGGCGGAATATTTTGCTCCGAGTTCCTGGAATTCGGCCCGGGCGAAATTGCTCAGGCTGTTCACCGTGCCGCCTTGCGCCGGTTGGAGGCTGGTGCCGCGCTGGGCCGTGGCGTAAAGGTTCAGCCCTTCGGTGGCGCGCCAGATCACGCTGAGGGCTCCGGAGGCGTGGTTCTTGTCGCCGCTGCGCATGGCATCGAGCCGTTGGGTGGGCGTGGCGCGGTCGATCTCGCGGGGCAGGTCGGCGGCGTAACGCGCGGATTCGCCGCGCAACGACGCCAGCGTGCTGAGCCGGTCCGTCCAGCGGGTGCGGGTGAAGCCGAAGACCGCCGTCTGCCAGAGGTCGGATTCGCCGCCGGCGCCGAGGCTGGCGGACCAGAGGTTGAGACCGTCAGGCCCACGGTCCGCGCCGGTGGGCACCACGCTGTTGGGGGATATCTCCGGCCGGGTGATGTCACGTCGGTTGAAGGGCTCGGCGGTGAAGTCCTGCACCGTCCATCCGTAGCTGTAGCGGAATGAGGCGCCGTAGGTGAGGGTGGTCTCCACCGGGGCCAGCCAGGCCTGTTCGACGAACAATTTGTTATCGAGCACGAGCTGCTCGGTCGCGATGGCATAGCCGTAGCTGGAATGTTTGTCGGTCTCGACGCGCTCCAGCAGCGATTTCCAGGTGACGGTGCGGCCGCCGGCGCGGGTGGAGACGAGATCGAGGAACCAGAGGAAATCGCGGGCATTCGCGTAGTCGCGCGGATCGGCCAGCACGGTGTTGCCGCTGATCTTCTCCGTGAGCGCCCGGCCCCCGGCGGCGAAGTAGGCGGCGGTGTAGCGATACCCGCCATCGGTCCCGCGCCGGTCTTCCATCAAGGCGAGCAGGCTGGGGGCAATCCGGGCCTCGGCGGTTGCGGCGGGCAGGATGAGCGCGCGGAAGTTGGCCGGCTGGCCGGTGAAGGCGCCCGGGAAGATGACGAGGTTGCGGTTGGCCGCGCCGCCCCAGGCCGGGTCGCTGATGTTCTGCGGCTCGCCGATGAGGTATTCGCCACGGTCGATCAGATCCTGCGTGACGCGGTTCCAGCCGGGATTCTCGTTGCTGTGGAAATCGTAATATTCCGCGCCGGTGAACAGGCTGAGGCCGTCGCGCAGGCGGACCTTGAGTGCGGCGTAGAGGGAGACGTAGTCGTTGTCCACGTTGTCCCAGTAGCTGCCGGCGTCCTGCGCCGTGAGCGAGACGCGGTAGGCCGCGGGCCATCGGCCCAGCATGCCGGGGCCGCCCTGGTCGAGCTGCATCCGGTAATGGTCATGGGTGCCGGCGCTGATTTCCAGCGAGCCGCGGGTGCGGTCGAAGTAGGGCGACTTGGGGATGAAATTGGCGTATCCGCCCTCGAGGGCCGGACCGTAGTGCGCGGGAGCCGGACCTTTCACCAGGTCGAGCGCCTCGAGCGAGCCGAAGGAGACGGGCATCTCGTTGCGCTGATAAGCGCGCGCCATGCCGTTGAAGAAGGTGCCGGCCTTGGCGCCGCGCAGGTAGGGTGTTCCGGGCAGGCCGAAGTAGTTGGCCGTCTGGGTGCCGGCGCCGAGCCGGCCGAGGTCGCCGAGATTTTCCAGGGCGAACCGGTTCATCAGCTCAGGCGTGAGCACGGTTACGGCTCGCGGCAGATCCATGACGGATTGGCCGGGGCCAAACACAGAATCCACCGGCCGGGAAGTCGGCAGCACGGCTCCCCTGCGATACCCTGCGCTCTCGGTGACGATGAATTTCTCCAGCACGGTGGCGGATAATTCCGGCGGCGGGGCGGAACCCTCCGCCCATGCGGTCGCGACGTATCCCGTGATGAGGGTGAGAGCGACGGTGGACCGGAGATTCATGGCGAAAACGCGCATGGGGCCATGGTCGCGCGCGATTGTCCATGCCCAACAGATTTGTCCGCGATTTTTGGGCCGGTTGTCCGGAAAACGCCTCCCTTATGTCAGGGATGACGCATAGGTGCATTGACATCCTGATCGCAGAATCCGCACCGACGGAGCCACTTGAGGCGGGCACCCGGCCATCGATCACTCGGTCGTGTCGGAGGACACGAGCAGGACCAGCAGGACGAGAACAACAACGGGAGCGATCACGCGGCAGAGCATAACAGCGTTCCGCTCCGACTGGAAATGCCGCTATCCTCTCAGCGTTATGTCACGGCAGCATGGTCGACGGCCAAGGTGGAGCGGCGGCGGGCCTTGGGCGGAGCGGCGACCGGGCTGTCCCGGCCGACATGCGCGCGAAGGATTTCCAGGTATTCCTGCAACAGCACGGATCTTTCCTGCCGGTGCCAGACCGCGTGGAACTCCAGCGGGGCGCAATCGGTGGGCAGGAAGCGGAGCATGGGGTTGCGGTTTTGCAGGGCCGCGTCGGGAGCCAAGGCGATGCCGTAGCCGCTGGCGATCCGGCCAAGCACCCCGTCGATCGTGGGGGTGGACGGGCCGAAATGAGGGGAGAAACCGGCGAGCCGGCAAATCTGGACCATGTAGGCGTGAAAGCCGGGGGACTCCTTCTCGTCTAGGCTCACCCAGGTCTCGTCCGCCAGTTCCGCCAGCCGGACGGACCGTCGTTCCGCCAGCGGGTGGCTGGTGGGCAGCACGGCGAGCAGGTTGGACTTGAACACGAAAAGCGATTCCAGGTCCTGATGCGGGACCAGTTCACGCTGCACCACAAAGCCGAGATGGGCGCGGTGGGCGCGCAAGGCCGCCAATTGTTCGTGGATCCGCAGGTCGCGCAGCACCACCTCGGCCCGCGGATAGCGTGTCTTGAAGGCCCGCACGGTGGCCGGCACGAAATGCGAGGCGATCCGCCAGTCGTTGCAGATGATGAGCTCGCCGCCTTTGCCTTCCGTCACTTCCTTGACAGTGGCGACCGCCATGTCGACCTGCGCGAGGATCTTGCAGCTGTGTGCGTAGAAGGAGCGGCCGGCGTCGGTCAGCTGCACCCGCACGCGGTTGCGATCGAGCAACCGGGCGCCGAGTTCTTCCTCCAAAGCCTGGATCTGGCGGCTGAGGGCGGGCTGGGCGACATGCAGCTGCTCGGCAGCACGGCTGAAGTTCAACAGCTCGGCCACGGCCCTGAAATAACGGAGATGACGCAGCTCCATGGCAGCAGGCTGACAGGGCCTGTTGCCATGGCAAGAATGCGCACGCCAGCCGGCGGCTGTATCAGATGGACTCCGGGTCGGTGTGATGCGGACTACTGGCGGGAGCGACAGGATGGCGCCAAAGGGTGGAACCGGTTTTCCGTGTTTAGGTCGGTTCCACCCGCTTCAACTGCATAATCCGGGCTCAGTGCGCGCTTTTGGGGACTGGGACGGCGGCCGTGCGGTTATGGGCTATGAGGGTGTAGAACGTCGGCACCACGAAGAGCGTGAAAAGGGTGCCGATCGACATGCCCGCGGCAATCACAAGACCCATGCTGTAACGGGCTTCGGCGCCGGCGCCCTTGGCGAACACCAGCGGCATGACGCCGAAGACCATGGCGGCGGTGGTCATGAGAATCGGCCGCAGGCGGACGCCGGCGGCGTGCTCGATGGCCGCACGCACGGAGTGACCCTCCTCCTGCATGCGGTTCGCGAAGTCCACCATGAGGATGCCGTGCTTGGTGATGAGGCCGACGAGGGTGATGAGGCCCACCTGCGTGTAGATGTTGAGCGTCGCGGCGCCGAGGAAGAGGAACACCATCGCGCCGGCGAGGGAGAGCGGCACCGCCATCATGATGATGAACGGGTCGCGCCAGCTCTCGTATTGTGCGGCGAGCACGAGGAAGATGACGATGACCGCGAGCGCGAAGGTCGTCAGCAGCGAGCTGCCTTCCTGCACGAATTGCCGCAGCTCGCCCTTGTATTCGACCGAGTAGCCCGCGGGAAAGGCCTGTTTCGCCTCGGTGTTCAGCCAGGCGAAGGCCTCGCCCATCGACACGCCCGGGGCGGGCAGGAGCGAGAGCGTGGCGGCGTTCAGCTGCTGCATGCGCCGGAGATTGCGCGGCTGGACGGAGGGCACAAGCGTGGCCACGGTGGAAAGCGGGACCAGCCCGCCCTTGGAGGAGGACACGTAGTAATCGCCGAGCTGCTCGGGGGTGAGCCGGTAGCTGCGAGAGACCTGGGGGATGACCTTGTAGGCGCGACCCTGGATGGCGAAGCGGTTCACATAGCCGCCGCCGAGCATGGTGCCGATGTCCGCACCGAACTGCTGCATGCTGAGACCGACGGCCGCGGCCTTGTCCCGGTCCAGCTCAAGGTCGATCTGCGGCTGGTCGAACTTCAGGTCGTTGTCGCCGTAGACGAATTTTCCGCTCATCATCGCGCGCTGCAGCAGACCGTTGGCGACCTCGACGACGCGGTCGTGGCTGTCGGTGGAGCACACGACAAACTGCACGGGCAGCCCGAAGCCGGCTCCGGGCAGCGAGGGCGGCACGAAGGCCGCCGCGGAGATGCCGGCGATGCCCATGGCGCCGCCGGTGAGCATCTGGCTGAGCTGGGTGGTGTTCTTCTGCCGCTGGCTCCACGGCTTGAGTTGCCACATGGCGATGCCCGAACTCGGCGCGGGCAGGTGGGAGGACATGTCGATCCCGGCGATGGAGAAGTAGTTGGTCGTCTCGGGAAACGACGCCATCAGTGCAGTGAGCTGGGCGCTGGACTGCAGCGACTGTTCCAGCGAGGCGTTGGGCGCGCCGCTGGTCACCGCCACGATGAACCCGCGGTCTTCCTGCGGGGCCAGTTCCTTCTTTGTCATCAGGAAGAAGGCCGGGATCGCGGCGAAGATGAGCGCGGCCACGAGGAAGACCGCCGTCCGGTTGTTGAGCATCACGTCGAGCAAGCGCTCGTAGCGGTTGCGCAGCCGTTCGAAGGTGACGTCGAGGAAATGCTCGATGCCGCGCGGGTTCGGATTGTGGCGCAGGAGCCGCGACGAGAGCATCGGCGACAGCGTGAGGGCGACAAAACCGGAGATCAAGACCGCGCCCGCCAGGGTGAACGCAAACTCGCGGAACAGCGCGCCGGTGACACCGCCCTGCAGGCCGAGGGGCGTGTAGACGGACACCAGGGTGATCGTCATCGCGATGACCGGACCGACGAGCTCGTGCGCGCCCTTGAGCGCGGCGTCGAGCGGCGTGAGGCCCTCCTCGATGTGACGGTGGATGTTCTCGACCACGACGATGGCGTCGTCCACCACGAGGCCGATCGCGAGCACCATGGCGAGCAGCGTGAGCAGATTGACCGTGAAGCCCATCGCCAGCATCAGCACCGTGCCGCCGACGAGCGACAGCGGGATCGCGACGACGGGGATGATGACCGAGCGGAGGGATCCGATGAACAGGTAGATCACGACCACGACGATGAGCATCGCCTCCAGCAGGGTCGTGACCACCTCGTCGATCGAATCGCTGATGAACTCGGTGGCGTCGTAGACGACGGCGCCCTGGATGCTCGCGGGCAGCTGGCTTTGGATCTCCGGCCAGACGGCGCGCACGCGTTTGACCACGTCGAGCGAATTGGCCGTGGGCAGCACGGAGATGGAGACCATCGTGGTCTCGTTGCCGCGGAGCATCACCTTGACCTCGTAGTCGTCGGCCCCGAGTTCCACGTCGGCGATGTCGCCGACGCGCACGACGGCGCCGTTCTGCTCGCGCAGCACCAGCGCGCGGAAATCCTCGGCCGAATGCACGTCGGTCTTGGCGGTCAGGTTGACGAAGGTCATCTCGCCCTTGGTCTTGCCGACCGCGGAGAGGTAGTTCTGCGCGGCGAGCGCCGACCAGACCTGCGACGAGCTGAGGCCGAAGGCGGCCAGGCGGTCGGGCTTGAGCCAGACGCGCATCGCGAAGGTGCGCGCCCCGAGGATCTCGGCCTTCTGCACGCCCTCGATCGTCGACAGCTTCGGCTGGACGACGCGCACGAGGTAATCGGTGATCTGGTTGGATTGGAGGGTGGCGCTCGAGAAGCTCAGATACATCGAGGCCGTGGTCTCGCCCACCTGGATCTCGAACATCGGATCCTCGGCCCCGGCGGGCAGCTCGCGGCGCACGCGGTTGACCTTCGAGGTGATCTGCGTGAGCGCGTCGTTCGGGTCGTAGTTGAGCCGCAGCTGCGAGCGCACGACGGAGACGTTGGGCGCGCTGACCGACTCGACGTAGTCGATGCCGTCGGCCGAGGCGATCTCGCGCTCGAGCGGCGTGGTGACGAAGCCGCGGACCAGGTCGGCGCTCGCGCCGGGATAGGCGGTCGTGACCGTGATGATGGCGTTCTTCGTCTCCGGGTATTGGCGGACGTTGAGCTCGCGGATCGCGAGTCCGCCAGCGAGCAGAAGGAACAGGTTGACGACGGTCGCGAGGACCGGCCGCTTGATGAACAGATCGGTGAATCTCATGGTGGGGGACCCGGGCGGTTCAGCCTTCGGCGGGCTTGGGGGCCGGATTGGCGGAAGGCGTGACCGTGTTGTCGATGCGCACCGGGCTGCCGTTGCGCAGCTTGATCTGGCCGGACGTGACGACGGGTTCGCCCGGCTTCAGGCCGGAGAGGACGGCGACCAGGTTGCCGCGCTGCGCACCGGTCTGGATGAACCGCTGCTGGGCGATGTCGTTTTCGACGACGTAGACGAAGTTGCCGTAGGGGTTGTAGACGATGGCGGCGGTCGGCAGCACGATCGAATGTTCGGTGCCGGCGAGCACGATCTCGACGTGGCCGAACATGCCGGGCCGCAGGACTTCGTCGCGGTTGGCGACGGTCGCGCGCAGGCTGATGCTGCGGGTGGCTTCGGTCACGCGCGGGGCGATCGCGTCGATCTTCCCCTCGAACACGCGGTCCGGAAACGCATCGACGCGCAGGTGCACCAACTGGCCGGCGGCCACGCGGCCGATGTCCTGCTGCGGCAGGGTGAAGTCCGCATAAACCGGATCCAGCGTCTCCAACTGGACGATGGACTCCGCCTTGCCGAGGAACTGTCCGGGATAGACCAAGGCGATGCCCAGCCGGCCGGCGAAGGGGGCCGTGATGCGCTTCTTGGCGATGGTGGCGCGGAGCTGGTCGACCGCGGAGCGGGTCTGCAGGAGAGTCGCCTCGGCGGTGTCGAGGTCGGCCTGGGTGTTGGTGCTGTTGGTGCGCAGCTCGCGGGCGCGCGTGACGTTGAGTTCGGCGAGTTTCGCCTGGGCCTCGAGGCCGGCGAGTTGTGCGGTCTCCACGGTGGTGTCGAGCTCGACGAGCAGGTCGCCCTCGGCCACGGCGGCGCCGGATTTGAAAGCGATGCGGCGGATGGTTCCCTCCAGCTCGTTCCTGACCATGATGCCGCGGATGCTGGCCAGCGAGCCGACGGCGCTGATCGTGTTGGGCCAGGTGCTTTCCTGGGCGGGCGCAGCGCTGACGGTGGTGGGCGGGCGGACCATGGCGGCTTGCGCGGCCATGCCACGGCGGATGGCCAGATATTTGTAGCCGAAGATCGCGCCGAGGATGGCGATGGCGACCAAGGCGGTCAGGATGGTGCTTTTTTTCATGGGGGAAATGGGTTCAGGTCAGGAACGTGGCGGCGCCTTCCTTGATCAGGGCGTTGCCGGCGATCAGTCCGGACTGGGCGGGCGGATCGAGGAGCCGCGCGACATCACCGGCCGTGCGCAGGTATTGCATGAGCGCCCGGTCCAGGAGCTCGTGGCCGGATGGTGTCAGCCGGATATAGATGGTGCGGCGGTCCCGGTCGTCGCGTTCGCGCACGATGCAGTTTTGCGCGGCGAGCTGGTCCAGGGCCTCGGTGATCGCCGACCGCGACACCCCGGTGTGCTCCGCGAGATCAGCCGGAGTGCTCGGATCGGGATCGAGCGTGAACAGCACCACGAGCACGGAAAATTTCCGTTCACTCAGCTGGTATTCCGCCAGCACGCGGTGAAGCGCGGCTTGCAGGACGGCGGAGGTGTCGAGCTGCTCGAACACGACCTGACAACGCGGGGCATCGAGCCCCTGGCGCTGGCGGGCGATCGCGAGGAGTGTCCGGTAGGCCAGGCAATCGCTGTATTTCATCTCCGATCTCCCGGTTTGGAAAAAGGACAGCGTTGGCCCCGGCGCATGGTTTTCATCGCAGTGAGAATACTCCCGAAATGTATGCTCCCGAAATGCTTCGTTTCTCTCTCCGTCATGCCGGCCGGGCATCAGCAGGGCAGTTCCTGATGGTCGGTCGCCGGATGATTAACGTCATAGCGCACAGGTTTGGCTTGCCCCGACCGGGAGCGGGCGTATCGGTGGCGGTGCTCGTAGGGGTGTCCTCCGCGGAGGGCTGAGATTGCGGTTCGCACGATCGCTAAACCCTTTGAACCTGAAACGGATCATACCGGCGAAGGAAACAAGCAAGGTTGGCGCGGCGCCGGCCCCTTTTTCCGACCCGGGAGTCCGTTTGGGGTCGGGCATTCCACCAAAATGCAACTCCCGTCACGAATCCTCCTCCCCGCCCTCGTCTTGGGCGCCTGCGTCGTCTTGCCGGCTCAGGACAGCGACACCCTGCATCTCGACCGCTACGTCGTCACCGGCGTGCCGCTCGAGCAATCGGTCAACCCGCTCACGCGCGACATTTCCACGGTGATGGGCGACGCCCGCAACATCCTCGACACGCCGCGGGCGGTCAGCGCCATCACCGAGGCTCTGCTCAACGAGCGCGGCATCCACGGCGTGAAGGAGTTTATCGTCTACAGCCCCGGCGGCTACGCCACTGCCAGCTACGGCCTCGCCACGACGCCCAACCTTCGCGGCGACACCGCCGAGACCTACCTCAACGGCCAGCGCCGCAGCTACAACCTCTACGGCTTCCTCCCGAGTTGGAACGGCATCGAGGCCGTCGACATCGTCCGCGGGCCGGGCTCGGCCGTCTTCGGCGCGGGCTTCTTCAGCGGCGGTTACGTCAACTACGTCACCAAGCAACCGAAGTTCTCCGGTCCCGAGACCGCGGTCACGACCCGGCTGGGCACCTGGGTGCCTGATGGCGGCGATTCCTACCTCAACGCCTCCGTGCAGATCGACCACACCGCGCCGATCTCCGAAAAACTGGCCTACCGGGTCAGCTACGAAGGGAAGGGCGGCGACACCTTCTATCAAAACAACGGCGTGAAGGACGACCGGCAGGACATCTATTTCGCCCTGACGTGGAAGCCGGACAGCCGGCGCACCTTCCAGTTCAACACCCAGTGGGAATGGCAAAACTGGCCCGAGATACTCGGCGTCAACCGCCCAAACCAGGACCTGATCGACCACGGCATCTATTACACGGGAACATCGGAAGATCTGCCGTCCGGTCCCGGTCCGATCCGCGTCACGGGCACCGTGACCATCCCGTGGCACGCCTCGCTCTTCGCGCTCGGCGATTACTCCAACTCCAACGCCGGCCACGCGCAGCTGATCTCGACCTTCGAGTTCTCGCCCAACTTCAAGGTCGTCAACCGCACCTTTGCCGAGACCATCCGCCGCCACCGCTACAACCAGTCCGAATACGCCGAGTGGGTCTGGCAGGACACCGCGGAGAACCGCACCGAGGCGCACGTGAAGTTCGACTTCCTCGGCCGGCCGCAGTCGGCGATCGTCGGCGCGACCGTCCGTTACGAGCACCGCAAGTCCTACACGAATTATTTCAACGAATACCTCTACAACTTCGACATCACCGACCCGTCGCGCGTCTTCAACCAGGCCGCGCAGTATCCCAATTCCTACTTCCCGGGCTTCGCCGGCCCGGACGGCTACCTGTTCTTCCCTAACGCCTACGATGTGCCCGAGACGGTCGTCTCCTCGCTCTGGAATCCCGCGCTCTTCTGGCAGCACGATGTTGCGCTCACGGACAAGCTCAACCTGCTCGTCGGCCTGCGCGAGGATTGGTTCTTCGCCCGGGCCCGCGATCCCTACGAGGCGGAGACCGGCATCCCGTATCGCGATGCCGAGACGGTCGCGGCGTTCTCCAACAACGTGAACCTCCTCTGGCGGCCGAACGCGGTGACCTCGTTCTACGCCACCTACCAGCGCATCCGCGCGGCCAACGGCAATGTCACCGGCGGCGGCATCATCCTCAACCAGCCCGACGGCCAGATCAACCGCGACGACTTCCGCAACCTCAGCGAACTCGCCGAGGTGGGCGCCAAGGTCAGCCTGCTGGAAAACAAGCTTTTCGCGGGCGCCTCTTACTTCAACCAAACCCGCTCGAAGGTTTCGCTCGGCGGGAAGAAGAACAACATCGTCGTGCGCGGCCTGGAGTTCGAGGCCGTCTACCAGCCGCATGCGCGTCTCAACGCGACCTTCAACGCCACGTTCCAGGATGGTCATTACCTCGACTCGCGGCCGTTCCAGATGGGCGGGCGCGACATCTACGCCGCCTATCTCGTTGGCCAGGGTCCGGGCGGGCGGGGAACTTCGACCGGCACCTATGCGCCCTTCGGCAATCAGGTGCCCAACGGCGACTGGCCGCTGCTCGGTTTCTCGAAGGTTCTCCTCAACGGCAGCGTGCGTTACCGGCTGGAGAACGGCTTCGGCGCCGGGGCCAACGCCCAATGGTCGGGCCGGCAGACCGGCAATCTCGACGACCAGTGGCACATCCCGGCGCAATACGTCCTCAACACCTCGCTCTTCTACGAGGCGAAGCAATGGAGCGTGAACGTCGATTTCCTCAACGTCACGCAGCAGCGCAACTGGTATCACAACGGCGATGCCTTCTCCGGCAGCATCCTGGTTTTCCAGGAACAACCCTTCCGCGTCGAGGGCTACGTGAAATTTCGCTTCTGAAGTCCGGCTGGGTTTTCGCCCTTGTAACCTATTAGCGAGGTTACAAGGGCGTCAGGCCCTCGGCCGGAGTGTGGCTTGACCCCGGCCGTGGGAACCCGTTGACCTCAACGCGTTCCCAGCCGCATGGCCCGCAAATCCAAATCCGCCGCATTTTCCCGCACTCTGCGCCGCACCAAGGCGTTTCTTGTCGCGAACCTGGTGTTGTGGGGCGCCATCGGCAGCTGGTATCTGTTCCAGCCACCCGCGCGCCAACAGGAGGTGGCGCAGTTGGTCGGCAACCTGGTCGACTCGCGCAAGCAGATCACGGCCTTCGACGTGGCGTGGGACCTGTGGCAGCTCTATTACAGCGACGATTACGTGCGCACCGTGCTGCCGGGCGACAAGACGCATGTCTATGGTGGCGCTCCCGTTGGCGGCCCGCTGCGGGTGCTGCCCAACACCGGCTATGTCGTCGGCTACAGCGACCTGCTGGGCAATCCGCTCTGGGCGGCGTATCGCGTCACGGACACGGACCTGAAGGACAGCCCGCCGCGGCCCGACCAGTTCGCCGTCGACATCCGCACGGTGGCCCGGATCGATCCCGCGGTCTACAATCGCAGCGGCTACGACCGCGGGCACCTAGCGCCGAACTACGCCATCGCCACGCGCTACGGGCCGCGCGCGCAGGAGGAAACATTCCTCATGTCCAATATCATCCCGCAGAAGCACGGCTTGAACGCCGGCCTGTGGAAAACTCTCGAGCAGAAAATCGCCACCAGCTATCCCGGGCGCTTCGGCGAAGTCTGGGTGCTCGCCGGCCCCGTGTTCGGTTCCAAGCCGGACAAGCTCTCGCGCCGGGTCGCGGTGCCCGAGGCCTGTTACATGATCATCGTCGACGAAAGTGACGGCCGCATTCGCACGACGGCGTATCTTTTCCCGCAGGATCCGGTCAGCGTCCAACTCGACACCTACCTGACGACCATCGACGAGATCGAGCGCCGCACCGGCCTGGATTTCCTGGCCGAATTGCCCGACGCCGCCGAAAACGCCCTCGAAGCGCGCCAAGCCGGGCGCGCGTGGTGAAGCAGGAGACGATTCCGCGGCGAGGTGGCCGCGGCTCCAGACAAATCAGTCATTGGAATACCGTTTGGGTCACCGCCCTTGTAACCTATTAGGTTACAAGGGCGGGATGGCTCCGGGGCGTGTGTTTCCATCGGGTGCGGTGGCAAACAAATTAAATTCTTCACCGGGAGTTTCCTGATTGCCGCGCGCGTCTGATCGCATGGCATCGGACCTTTTCCTGATGACTCTGCCGAATCCCGATCATGTGCTCCGCCTTGCGCAGGAGCTGAATCTCAAGGTCCACCAAATCGCGTCCACGGCGCAGCTTCTCGCCGAGGGTGCCACGGTGCCGTTCATTTCCCGCTACCGCAAGGAGGTCACGGGCATGCTCGACGAGGTCCAGGTCGCCGCCATCCGCGACCGTCTGGAGCAGATGCGCGCGATCGACGACCGCCGCGCGAGCATCCTGGCGTCGTTGAAGGAGCGCAATCTCCTCAACCCCGCACTGGAGAAATCCATCATGGCGGCCGAGACGCTCACCACGCTCGAGGATATCTACGCCCCGTTCCGGCCGAAAAAGCGCACCCGGGCCACGATCGCCAAGGAGAAGGGCTTGGAGCCGCTCGCCGACCTGCTTTTCGCCCAGGATCCCGCCACCGATCCGGTCGCGGCGGCGCAAGCCCATGTCGGTTTTGCCTACACGCCCGAGGACGGCAAGAACCAGCCCGCGACCGTCGCTTCGGTGGAGGAGGCGCTCGCCGGCGCGCGCGACATCATCGCGGAGCGCGTGAGCGAGGACAAGGACGCCCGGGCCCGGCTGCGCCGCGTCTACCAGGCCACGGCCGTCATTTCCTCCCGTGTGCTGACGGGGAAGGAGGCCGAGGCCGCCAAGTTCAAGGATTACTTCGAATGGAGCGAACCTCTCGCCAAGGCGCCCAGCCACCGCATCCTCGCCATGCGCCGGGGCGAGCAGGAATCGATGCTTCTCATGCGCGTGACGCTGCCGGACGAACTCGCGGGCATCGCCGAGGTCGAGCCGTTGTTCGTGAAGGCGAAAAATCCGGCGGGCGAACAGGTGCGCCTGGCTGTGACCGACGCCACGAAGCGCCTGCTCAGCCCGGCGATGGAGACGGAGATGCGCCTGGAGTCGAAAAAGCGCGCCGATGCCGACGCGATCAAGGTCTTCGCCGACAACCTGCGCGAGCTGCTCTTCGCGGCGCCGCTCGGGCAGAAGGCCGTCATGGCCATCGACCCGGGCTTCCGCACCGGCTGCAAGGTCGTGCTGCTCGACCGGCAGGGCAAGCTGTTGCACAACGACGTCGTCTATCCCGACCGCCATGCGGCCGAGGCGAAGGAGAAGCTCGAGGGCTTCGTGAAGTTCTTCAAGATCGAGGCCGTCGCCATCGGCAACGGCACGGGCGGGCGCGAGACCGAGGCCTTCGTGCGCGCCCTCGGCCTGCCGCCGTCGATCCCCGTCGTGATGGTCAACGAATCCGGCGCGTCGATCTACTCGGCCAGCGACGTGGCGCGGGAAGAATTTCCGGACCACGACCTGACGGTGCGTGGCGCCGTGTCGATCGGCCGCCGGCTGATGGATCCGCTGGCCGAGCTCGTGAAGCTCGATGCCAAGTCCATCGGCGTCGGCCAGTATCAGCACGACGTCGACCAGTTTGCGCTCAAGCGTTCGCTGGACGACACCGTGGTCAGCACCGTCAACGGCGTCGGCGTCGAGGTGAACACGGCGTCGAAGCAGCTGCTCAGCTACGTTTCCGGCCTGAACGAGAGCATCGCGGCCAACATCGTCGCGCGGCGCAACGAGAAGGGGCCGTTCCAATCCCGCGCCGAGCTCCTCGAGGTGCCGCGCCTCGGGCCGAAGGCCTTCGAGCAGGCGGCCGGGTTCCTGCGCATCGGCGGCGCCGCCAATCCGCTCGACGCAAGCGCGGTGCATCCGGAAAGTTATCCGATTGTCGAGAAAATGGCCGCCGACGTCGGCGTCACGGTGCCGGACCTGATGCGCGACGGCAGCAAGCGCGCGAAGATCAAACTCGACGCCTACGTGACCGAGAAGGTCGGCCTGCCGACGCTCACGGACATTGTCACCGAGCTGGCCAAACCCGGCCGCGATCCGCGCGAGAAGTTCGAGGCCTTCAGCTTCGCCGAGGGCATCAACAAGCCCGAGGACCTGAAGCAGGGCATGAAGCTCCCCGGCCTCGTCACCAACGTCACGGCCTTCGGCGCCTTCGTGGACGTGGGCGTGCATCAGGACGGACTCGTGCACGTCAGCCAGCTGGCCGACACTTTCGTCAAGGAACCGGGTTCAGTCGTGAAGCCCGGCCAGAAGGTCATGGTGACCGTGGTCGAGGTCGACCTGCCGCGGCAGCGCATCGCGCTCTCGATGCGCAGCAGACCCGAGTTGGGCGCCCGCCCCGGCGCCGGCGCCTCGGGCAAGCCCGTGACCGGGCCCGGTCAACTGCGCGGCAACAGTCCCGCGTCCAAGCCGGCGGCACGCGCGCCACAATCACTCAACGACGATTGGTTCACCGCCGCGCTGAACAAGAAGAAGTGAACCTATGACGGAGGCGGGACTGGTGGTTCCGGCTCCATTGCAGATATCCCGCCGACTGCGATGCATTCGGTCATTTCGCAGAGGGCAGGGTGGTTCAGCCAGAGCAACTTGCGCATATGGCTGCTATCATACTTTACAAATAGTCCGACCAAATGCTAATTACGCTGGCATGATTACCCGATCATTTTGGCGGGAGCGACTGGAGCGGGCCTGGGCTGAGGCACCGATTGTCTGGCTCGCGGGCGTGCGTCGTTCGGGCAAGACCACGCTGGCCCAAAGCCTCGGACCTGAACGCAGCCTGTATGTGAACTGCGATCTCCCGGCGACCGAGGACATGGTGCGCGATCCCGTGTTGTTTTTCCGGCAGTGCGAGCGGCCGGTCGTGGTCTTTGACGAGATCCACCAATTGCACGATCCGAGCCGGGTGCTGAAGATCGCCGCCGACGAGTTCCCCAAACTGCGGGTGCTGGCCACCGGTTCGTCCACGCTCGCGGCGAGCAAGAAGTTTCGCGACACCCTGACCGGACGGAAACGACTGGTGCATCTCGTGCCGGTGCTGACGGGTGAGCTCACCGCGTTTGGCGCGACCCTGGAGAAGAGGCTCTACCATGGCGGTCTGCCGCCGGCGCTGCTCGCCCCGGCCAAGCAGCCGTCGTTCTACCGGGAATGGCTCGATTCGTTCTTCGCGCGCGACATCCAGCGGCTGTTCGCCTTTCGCGACATCAACCGGTTCAACGCCCTTTTTGAATACGTCCTGCGCCAGAGCGGCGGACAATTGGAGACGACCAAGACCGCCTCCGCGCTGGGGATTTCCCGCCCGACCGTGGAGAGCCATCTTCAGGCGTTGGAGATCACGCAGGCGCTCACCCTCGCGCGGCCTTTTCACGGTGGCGGGCAGGGGGAAATCGTCCGGCAGCCCAAGGCCTATGCCTTTGATACCGGTTTCGTGAGCTTTGCCCGTGGTTGGGATCCGCTGCGGCCGGCCGACAAGGGCCTGTTGTGGGAGCATTTGGTGGTGGAGGCGTTTCAGGCCCAGTGGCCCGACGAGCCGGTGCGCTACTGGCGCGACAAGGCGGGACGCGAGGTGGACTTCGTGCGCCCGCGCGGCCGCGATGCCGTGGACGCCTACGAGTGCAAATGGAGCGCGGACGAGTTCGACCCGGCGGCGTTGAAAACCTTCCGCGCGTATTACCCGAAGGGCGACAATTACCTCCTTTCACCGCTCGGCGGAGCGCCCTACCGCAAACGTGTGCAAGGGCTGGAACTGCAGGTCCGCGGCCTGGAGGCGTTGGCGTAACGCTACAGCTCCGCGGCGATCTCGGCGACCTGGCGTTCGTGGGTGAGGCCGCTTTCCGGCGGGAAATGTTTCAGGCCGTCGGCGCGCAGGGCGGGGGCGTGGTCGCGGATGTAGGTGTCGAAGGCTTTGCGCGAGGGGAACGTGTATTGCGTCTCGACGATGGCGGGTGCGTGGTCGCCGGCGCGATCAGCGGATTCGACAGGCTCACCGCGGACCGGATCACTGATCCGGTCCGGCAGCACGATGCGGGCGGAGGTGGCGCCGCCGGCCAGCACCTGCGCGATGTGGTTCGGCGAAAGCCACGCGAGGTAGCGGCCGCGGACCTGGACGGACGGGCAGGTGGTGCGAACGGTGTAGAGGATCGAAGGCATGGGAAAATCAGACAGCAGAGATCAGATGACAGAAATCAGGGGGCAGGAAAGGTCAGGCAAAACAAAAACGCCCGCCAGACGGCGGGCGTTGATTGAGGTGGAGCGCGTCGTCCCCGACGCGCTTGAGCCCGTCCGGCTTGTCCGCCATAGCCTTGGCGACGGCGGAAGGCCGGGCTCCACCTTATTGCGGCACCGCGCCGGGCACGGTGCCGGCCTTGATGAGGACCATGTCGGCGGGGTTGAGGTGCTTCTTGATCGCGGCGTTGACCTGCGTGGTCGTGAGCGCGGCGATTTCCTGCGGGTAGGTGTCGAGCCACGTGAGCGGCAGGCCGCGGTGCACGGTGGCGAGCAGCTGGCCGGCCATGCCGTCGGTGGTGGCGAGGCCGACCTTGAAGCTGCCGATGAGATTGGTCTTGCGGTCGGTGACTTCCTTTTCCGTCACGCCTTCGCCATACCAGAGCGTGAGCTGGCGCCGGGTGGAGGCGATGCCCTTGTCGAGGAGATTGGGCGCGAAGGTGGCCCCGATGCGGAAGTCGCCGTCGGCGAAGGTATCGTTAACGAGCCGGGCGTTGATGCCGTAGGTGAGACCCTCCTTGTCGCGGACGTTGCCCATGAGCCGGCCGGTGAAGCCGCTGCCGAGGATGGCCGTGCCGAGGCGCAGGGCCTGGTAATCGGCCTCGCCGTAGCGCAGGCGCGAGGGCTGGGCGAGGACCACGCTGACGCTGGTCTTCTCGGGCATGAAGACGACCTGTTCCTTGGCGCGATCGCCGGGGGTGGCGCGCGGGGCGGCGGGCAGGGGCTTGCCTCCGGTCCAACCGGCGAAGGCCCGGGCGAGTTCGGCCTGGAGCTGCGGCACGTCGAGATCACCGACGGCGGTAAGCGTCATGTGGGCGGGCCCGTAGTGCGCGGCGTGGAAGGCCTTCACCTCGTCGAGGGTCGCGCGTTCGATGGCGGCGAGCATTTCGGCATGGGGCGTGGGGCGGTTAGGGTGGCCCGCGGGGTAGAGGGCGAGGGCGGCGGCCTCGGCGGCCTGGTTGTCGGGGTTCTCGAGCGCGCGCTTGAGCGAGCCGGTGTATTGCTTCCTGGCCTTCTCGAATTCCTCGGCGGAGAGCGCGGGGGTGCGGAGCTGCTCGGCGATGAGCGCGACGACGAGCGGCATGTCCTTCTTGAGGCACTTGGCTTCGATCGAGACGAGCTCGTTGCCGGTGGAGAATTCGATCGTGGCGCCGACGGCCTCGAGCTGGCCGGCGATGGCGAACTTGTCCTGCTTCGTCGTGCCTTGGTCGAGCAGCATGCCCGTGAGGGTGGCGACGGCGGGATTGGTGGCGGCGGAAAAGACGTCACCGGCGGGCAGGGCGCCCTTGATGGTGACGACGTTCTTCACGCCGGTCGGGTAAAGCAGGACGTCGATGCCGGCGATGGTGGTGCGGGTGACGCGCGGCGCGATTTGCGCCGAGGCGCAAAGCGAGGCCAGAGTGAAGGTGAGGGTGAGCAGTGAAAGACGGGAGAGGGATTTCATGGTGGAAATGTTTATCGTTCTCGTTCTCTTACTCCTGCTCTTTCTCTCGGCTGGATTTGATCCGAGAAAGAGAACGATTATGAGAAAGAGAATGATTTAAGAGGTTACTTGGCGGCCGGCGCGGCTTGGGGCGCGGCGGGGGCGAGGGCGATGAACCAGCCGGTGGTGCTCTGGTCCTCGTTGAAGTAGAGGTTGGCGACGCGCTTCACGTCGGCGGCCGTGACCTTGGCCGTGGCCTCGTCGAGGGTGTGATAAAGGGTCCAGTCGCCGACGGCGATGCACTCGTTGATCTGCGAGGCGATGGCGAAGGTGCCGTCGCGCTGAAAGGCGGCGTCGGCGATCAGCTGGCTGATGGCGCTGCTGACCTCGGCGTCGGTGACGCCGTCCTGCTTGACCTTCTCGATGTCGGCGAGCGCGAGTTTCTCGACCTGATCGTGGGCGACGCCCGGGGCGAGCGGCACGAAGGTGTAATGGAGCATCGGGTCGTGCGTGAAGCGCGGGAAGGTGAAGACGCCGGTGGAGAGGCTCTGGTCGGTGATGGACTTGTAGAGTCGGCTGTTCTTGCCGGAGCCGAGGATGGTGGCGAGGACCTGGATGGCGGGGTAGTCGGGGTGGGTGCCGGCGGGGATCTTGTGGCCGATGGCGACGGCGCCGAGCTGGCCGGCGCGCTTGATGACAAAACGGCGCGGGCCGCTCTGCTCGGGTTCCTCGGTGTAGATCTGCGGGATGGGGTGCGGGGATTTCGGGATGGCGCCGTAGAATTTCCTGATCAGGCCGAGGGTCTTGTCCTGGGCGAAGTCGCCGATGACGGTGACGGTGGCGTTGTCGGGCCAGTAGAAGGTGTCGTAGAACTCGCGGAGCTTCTCGATGGAGACCTTCTCGATGTCGGAACGCCAGCCGATGGTGGAGTGGTGGTAGGGGTGGGCGATGTAGGCGTAGGAGCCGAGCTCGAGGAAGAGGGCCTGGATGGGGTTGTTCTGGCCGCGCTCGAACTCGTTGCGGACGACGGTCATCTCGGGACGGCGGTCGTCCTCGCGGAGGAGGAGGTTGCGCATGCGGTCGGCCTCCATCTCGACGACCAGCGGGAGATGTTCGCTGCCGAAGGTCTCGTAGTAGTTGGTGCGGTCGACGGAGGTGGTGGCGTTGTTGATGGCGCCGATCGGGTCGAGGATCTGGTCGACCTTGTTGCCCTTGGCCGAGTTGAAGTTGGCCGAGCCCTTGAACATCAGGTGCTCGAGCAGGTGGGTGGCGCCGGTGGTGCCGGTGACCTCGTTGCGGGAGCCGACGCGGTAGGTCACCATGAAGGTGATGACGGGCGCGGAGTGGTCGGGCAGGAGGAGAACCTGGAGGCCGTTGCTTTCGAGGCGGTATTCATCGATGCCGCCGAGGGACTTGACGTGGGTGAAGCCCTCGACCGACGCCGGAGCCGCGAGCAGGGCCTGGGTCGAAACGAGAAGCGCAAACAACGCGAGGGAACGTTTCATCATAGGGAATGGGAAGGAAGGCGCGGAAGCTAGCACAGGGCTCCGTCCCTGCCAATAGGACAAAAGACGTATTCGGCCGAATGCCGCCGGCTCGCGGCTTGCCCCGCGCGGTTTCCGCGCTTTGCTGCGGTTCATGCGCCTCCTTGCCCGCAGCCTGTCCGTTCTTTTCCTGCTGTCCTGCGCCGTGCCGCCAGTTCCGGCCGCCCAGCGCCCCATAACCATCGACGATCTGCTGAAAATGCACCGCGTGTCGGAGCCCCAGCTGTCGCCCGACGGCCGGTGGGTCGCCTACGTCGTGACCGACGTGGTCTACGAGGAGAACCGCACCAACAGCGACATCTGGCTTGTTTCCACGGAGGGCGGCGAGCCGCGCCGGCTCACCCACTCGCCCAAACACGACCGCCATCCGCGCTGGTCGCCCGACGGCCGGTGGCTCGCGTTCGAGTCGAACCGCGACGGCGGTTTCCAGATCTGGGTGCAAGCGGTGAACGGCGGAGAATCGCAGAAAATCACCACGATCTCCACCGAGGCCACGCAGCCGGTGTGGGCGCCGACGGGTGACAGGCTGGCGTTCGTCTCGGCGGTGTTTCCGGAATTCTCCGCCAAGCCCTTCGCCGAGGCCGACCGCCTCAACAAGGAAAAGAGCGACGCCCGCGAGAAATCCAAGGTCAAGGCCCGCCTCATCACGCAGCTCCTCTACCGCCACTGGGACTCGTGGGTGGACGACAAGCGCCAGCATCTCTTCGTCGTCGACGTGAAGACCGCCGCCGCGGGCGGACTCACCGCCGGCGAACCGCGCAACGTCACTCCCGGCGAGAACGACGCCGTCCCGACCTCATCGACGTTCAGCGAAGGCGACGACTTTGCGTTCTCTCCCGACGGGCAGACGCTGGCGTTCGTTGCGCCGCCGCTGCCGTTGCGCGAACAGGCGTGGCGCACCAACCACGACCTCTGGTCGGTCAACCTCGTCACGGGCGAGAAACGCCAGCTCACGACCAATCCCGCCGCCGACGGCTTCCCGCGCTGGTCGCCCGACGGCAAGCTGCTCGCCTACCGCGCGCAGAGCCGCGCCGGGTTCGAGGCCGACAAATGGGAGCTGCGTCTCCTCGCTCCCGCCAGCGGCGAGAGCTGGAGCCTGACCAAGGACGCCGACATCTCCGCCGGAGCCTTCACGTGGTCGCCTGACGGCAAGACGCTCGTGTTCGAGGCGCAGGAGCAGGGCACGCAGCCGTTGTGGGCGGTCGACATCGCCGACGGCCGGGTGCGCAAGATCGCCGAGGGCGGCGTGAACCACGAGGCCAGCCTCGCGGCTGATCCGCGCTTCATGGTGTTTACACAGGCGCGGCTCAACCATCCGCCCGAGGTCATGCTCCACCGTTTCGACACCGGCGTCACGACGGCGCTGACGCACACCAACGCCAGCCTGCTCGCCGGGCTCGACCTGCCGGCCGCCGAGACGATGACCGTGCCCGGCGCCCCTTCGACAGGCTCAGGGCAGGTGGGCGGCACGCCCGTGCAGCTGTTCATCCTCAAGCCGCCCGGCTTCGATGCGACGAAGAAATATCCGCTGGTCTTCTGGGTGCACGGCGGACCACAAAGCGCGTGGCTGGACTCGTGGTCCACTCGCTGGAACGCCTCGCTCTGGGCGGCGCAGGGTTACGTCCTCGCGATGCCGAATCCGCGCGGGTCGACCGGCTTCGGCCAGAAGTTCACCGACGAGATTTCGCACGACTGGGGCGGCAAGGTCTACGACGACCTGATGGCGGTGCTCGCGCACGTCGAGCGGCTGCCCTATGTCGACGCCACGCGGATGGCCGCGGCCGGCGCCAGCTATGGCGGCTATATGATGAACTGGTTCCAGGGGCACACCGACAAGTTCAGGACCCTCGTCACGCACTGCGGCACCTATGATTTCGTCTCGATGTATGGCACGACGGAAGAAGTGTGGTTTGACGAGTGGGACCACGGCATTCCGTGGGAAAATCCGGATTTCGAGAAATGGTCGCCGCACAAATACGCCGCGAACTTCAAGACCCCGAACCTGATCATCCACAACGAACTCGATTTTCGCGTGCCCATCGGCCAGGGGCAGAGCCTCTTCACCACGCTGCAGCGCAAGGGCGTGCCGTCGAAGCTGCTCTATTTTCCCGATGAAGGCCACTGGGTGCTCAAGCCGCAGAACAGCGAGCTCTGGCACCGCACGGTCTTCGACTGGCTGGCGGAGTATCTGAAGAAGTAGGGCGTGTCTTCAAATCCGTTTGTCATTCCGAACGAAGTGAGGAATCTCCCCGCCGCGAAAGTGATGTCGCCTGCGCACGTCGAGATTCCTCACTGCGTTCGGAATGACCGGAAGGGGGAATTGGTTGGTTTGAAGACACGCCATAGGACCGCCAGCCTGCGGTGGAGAGACGCGCCACCTGCTTCGAGGACATGATCCCCGCCCCGCCTGGAATCTATCGGGCCCCCAAAGATTCTTTTAATTGGTTTCCAGGGCTCGGGTGTCTAAAGGATGGGAGGCTCCTTGGCTGAGCCTCATTTTGACCCCCATGCCCCCGCCCGACCCTGAAATCGCCCGCTGGTTTGCCGAAGAGGTGCAGCCGCATGAACCGGCGCTGCGGGCGTGGTTGCGCGGTCGGTTTCCGAGCCTCGCGGACGCGGATGATCTTGTGCAGGAATCCTACACGCGTCTGCTCCGGGCGCGGGAGACCGGTTCCATCGCCTGCGCCCGCGCCTTCCTGTTTGTGACGGCGCGCAACCTCGCGCTCAACCAGCTGCGTCATCTTCGGCACGAACGACCGGAAGGTTTGGCGGAATTGGACGCCTCGGGTGTCTTGGATGAGAGCGCGGCCATTCCCGAATCCGTGGCCCGCGCCGAGGACCTCCAGCTCTTGATCCATGCCATCCAATCTCTGCCCGACCGCTGCCGCCAGATCGTGACCTTGCGGAAGATCTACGGGCTGTCCCAGAAGGAGATCGCCGAAAAGCTGACGATCTCCGAGCACACCGTCGAGGCCCAGGGCGCCATCGGCCTGCGCAAGTGCATCGAGTATTTCCGCCGCCACGGCTATGGCGGCCGGACCACCGGACGCGCGTCAACCCCATGAAATCCACCCCCAAGAATTCCTTCCCGGGTGGATCGCCCGCCTGGAACCCGGCTGATGAAGCGGCGTTCTGGGCGTTGCGCCATGATCGCGGACTCACCGCCGCCGAGCAGGACGAATTCTCCCAATGGCTTGCGTCCAACCCGCGCCACCGCGCCGCCTGGGCCGAGCATCGCTGGGGTTGGGACGAACTCGACCGGCTGGCGGGGCTGCAGACTTCCCTTCACGCCGTGCCGGATCCCGATCTGCTGGCCCCGCGGGGACGCCGGTTGGTCCGCTTGGTCTATCCGGTGCTCGCGGCCGCGGCGATGGTTGCGCTGGGCTTGTTCCTGTGGACGGCCCGGGCTCCGCTCCCGGTCGTGCCGGCGAATCCACCGGTCTCCCGCATGTTGGCGCTCATTGAACAACGCGAGCTGGCCGACGGCTCCCAGATCGAACTCAACCGCGGAGCCATCGTGACCGAGCACTACTCGGCCGGTGAGCGTCGGGTGCGGTTGGAGCGCGGCGAGGCCCATTTCAAGGTCGCGAAGGATCCGGCCCGGCCGTTTTTCGTCGAGGTGGGCGGGGTGACCGTGCGCGCCGTGGGCACCGCGTTCAACGTCCGGCTGGATTCCGCCTCGGTCGAGGTGATCGTCACCGAAGGCAAAGTGGGCGTGCAATGCGCCGCTGCCGGCGTGCCGGCCCGGCAGGAGGATCCGCCGCTTGCCCTGGCGGCAGGTGAACGCACCGTGGTGTCCTTCGCTCCGGCCGCCCCGGCGCCGCAGGTCACGGTGGTGCCGCCGGCCGAGATCGAGGCCCGCCTGGCCTGGCAGCCGCGTCTGCTGGATTTCACCGACGCACCGCTCGCGGAGATCGTGGCCGAGTTCAACCGCCGCAACCCGGTCCGGCTCACGATCGAGGCCACCAGCCTGCGCGAGGTGAGACTCAGCGCGACCTTCCGCTCGGACAACGTCGAGGGCTTCGTGCGGCTGATGGAGTCGGATTTCGGCATGAAGGTCGAGCGCCGGAGTGACAGCGAGATCGTGCTGTCACGGGCCCGTTGAGCGCACCGGCGCGGCAGGGTTTGATTTTGCGGAACGATTCGGGTGACAATCCTGTGACGGGAGAATTTTCATTAATGGAAATGCCCCGGCCGGGGTTTGTGTAGTCAGCAACCCCTGCACCTCACCATGTCTCAATTGTCATCACCCTTCTCGCGCCGGGCCGTCGGGCTCCGCCTTCTCCTCGTCGGTCTGTTCGCCACCATCCTCTGTCTGTCCGGCCGGGCGGTGGAGGCGAAAGCGACGTTCGATCTGCCCGCCGGCGCGGCGACCGAGACGCTCAAGAGCTTCGCCCGGCAGGCCGGCCGCGAAATCGTGTTCTCGGCCGAGACGGTGGGCCACGTGACCACCAACGCTGTGAAAGGCGAATTTGCGCCGCGCGAGGCACTCGACACGATGCTCGCCGATACCGGGCTCGTCGCCACCCAGGACGCCAAGACAGGGGCCTTCGCCGTGCGCAAAGGGGCCCCGAACGAACCAAAAAACGACTCAAGCCGCCCGGCGCCGGCCGTCGGGGCGGCGGATAGCGAGCCGGGCAAGGTGCTGCAGCTGGAGACCTTCACGGTCACCGGCTCGAACATCCGGCGGGTGGACGGCGAGACCGCCCTGCCGGTCACGGTGATCAGCCAGTCGGATCTCGATGTGCGCGGCGCCGCCACGATGAGCGAGCTGTTCGAGACGATCGGCTTCGCCGAGCCGTCGGCCATCACCGAATTGAACAACGGACCACAGCTGGCGCGCGGCGACGTCGCCTCCGTCGACCTGCGCGGCCTGGGCTCGGGCAGCACGCTCGCGCTGATCAACGGCCGCCGCATGGCCCCGCATCCGATCTCCATGGCCGAGAACGGCGTGCCCTCGCTCGCCGCGAACATCAACGCCGTCCCTCGCGCGATGGTGACCCGCATCGAACTGCTGCGCGACGGCGCCTCGGCCATCTACGGAGCCGATGCCGCCGCCGGCGTGATCAACACCATCATCACGCCCAGCGGAGAAGGCCGCGGCCTGAAGGTCCGGACCGCCGTGACGCAGCATGGCGGGGCCAACGAGATCGGTGCCAGCGCCTACGACAGCTTCAAGTCCGGCAAGACCAGTCTGTCGGTCTCCGTCGACTACTTCCACCGCACCGCCCTGGCGGCCCGCGACCGGTGGTGGGCGGACAATTCCGACCTTCGCCTCAACCGCAACCTGCCGGCCCCATGGAACGGCCAGCCGCTCGTCGACGCCAACGGCACGACCGTGCGCGACAACGATTTTGCCAACACCAACAGCGTCAACCAGTGGGGCCAGTGGCAGCGCGGTTTCATCCAGCCCGATTTCCTGACCTTCACCGGCTCGCGGCCGACGGGAAATGTCGGCATCACCACCAGCACAACGCCGCCGGCGGGCGTCGCGACCATGGCCAGCAACGGCATGTTCTACCTCTGGCCCAACGCCGATGGCGCGATCAGTTTCAAGCAGACCGCCCTGTCCAAGAACATCGACAGCCCGGAAAACGCCACCTACTCGAACTGGAACAACTGGAAGACCCTCGTCCCCGCTTCCGAGCGCTTCCAGGTCGCCGCCTTCCTCGACCGGCCGCTCACCCCGCGGGTGCGGCTCTTCGGCGACCTGATGTTCTACACGGCGCACTCGACCACCGCGCGCGAACCGACCAACTTCAAGAACACGGACGACCAAGGCATCTATCTCCCGGCGGCCAATCCCTACAATCCCTTCGGCGTGCGGTTCTATCACCCCACCGGCGCCCCCAACGCCGACGGCACGCCGCGGCTCACCGGCACTCCGGCGGATGTCTCGCTCTGGACCGGCATCTCGCCCGGGCAGAACACCGGCGGCGGCCTCCGTCCCCGCGAGACCGAGGTCTTCAGCTATTCCTACCGCGCGCTCGCCGGCCTTCGCGGCACCTTCGGCGACAGCTGGGAGTGGGAGTCCGCGCTGATGGCCTCCGGCGCGCAGTCCCACGAATTCGAACACTACCAGGTCCGCGAATCGCGCCTGCGCGCCGCCCTGAACCGCACCGACGCGACCGCCTTCAACCCGTTCCCCGTCACCTTCAAGATCGTCAACAACCAGATCGTCGTCGACCAGCCCTTCACCAACCCGGACGCCGTGCTCGATCCGCTCTATGACGATGAGGACCGCTTCGGTCGCACCGGCCTTTTCCTTTGGGACGCGAAGGTCAACGGCCGGCTCTGGCGTCTCTTCAGCGGCGGCGAGATCGGCGTCGCGAGCGGCGTCGAGGTGCGCTACGAGACCTACAACGACCACCGCGCCCCCTACGTCGGCGTGAACCCGGCCGGCTCGGGCAGCCAGTTCCCGCTGCTGCGGGAGGGCGACAACGACTTCCTCGCCCTCAGCTCGAACGTGCCCATCAACGCCGACCAGACCATCTACGCGGCCTACGCCGAAGTCGCGTTGCCGTTTGTGACCCGTGAGAACCGCCGGCCGTTCGTCGAGGCGCTCGAGCTCACGCTTGCCGGCCGTTTCGAGCACTTCTCGATCTTTGGACAGACGACCAAGCCCAAGGCCAGCCTGCTTTGGAATCCCGCCCGCTGGCTGAAACTGCGCGGTTCCGTGGCCGAGTCGTTCCGCGCCCCCAACCTCGTCCAGACGAACGTCACCGCCCTCCGGCGCCAGATCTCCGCGGACGATCCCTACCGCTTCGACGTCACCGGGCTCGCCTCCGACGGCACCGCGCAGCGCACGAGCTTCCGCCAAGGCAACCAGAACCTCACTCCGGAGGAGGCCCAGACCTGGACGGCCGGCTTCGTGCTCGACGTGCCCAAGGTCAAGGGCCTGTCGCTCACGTTCGACTACTTCCACATCAACCAGAACAAGGTGATCGAGAACATGGGCACCGCGGCCGTGATCGACCGCGACGAGCTCATCCTCGATCTGGCCACCCAGGCCGCCCTCACGGCCGGCACGCCGATCAACAGCATCGACCTCGGCTCCGGCACCGCGAATTACCAGGGTTACGGGAAGGTCACCCGCAAGGCGGTGACCGACGCCGACCGGATCGCGTTCGCGGTCTACAATGCCGCGCAGCCGTCCAACGCCACCCGCCGCGCCCCGGTCGGCGAGATCGTCAGCGTGGTCGACGACTACATCAACCTCAGCGGACGCGACATCCAGGGCTACGAATTTGGTTTCGACTGGCGTCTGCCCAAGACCTCCTTCGGGCAGTTCACTCTGTCGGCCGACTCGACCCACTACCTGCTCCGTCGTTCCCAGGCCGATCCCGAGGCCCCGATGCTTGACGAACTCTCGCGCAACGGCCGCACGAAATGGCGCGCCAGCGCGAGCCTCGGCTGGCGCCGCGGCGACTGGTCGGCCCGCTGGTTCACCAGCTACTTCGGCTCGTTCGTCGACACGTCGGCGGCGACGACGGAACCCGTCTACCTCGCGCTGGGCCAGCCGGATTACATCAAGGTTTTCAACGACAACGGCATCACCCGCTACCTCTACAAGGTCGAGCCCTTCATCAACCACAACGCCACGGTCACCTACCGGTTCGACGGTGGCTGGCACCGCTGGCTGAGGGATCTGACCGTGCGGGTCGGCGTCAACAACGTCTTCGACGAGGAGCCGCCGCTGGCCGACGAGCAGTTCGGCTACATGGGTGGCACCGCCAACACGCGCGGCCGGCAGTTCACGCTCGAGGTGACGAGGACATTTTGAAAAACGGGACCGGGCTCCAGCCCGTCCCGGAGGTTCCGGATACAAAGAGGCGGGCTGGAGCCCCGGCCCGCCCTCAATTCATGAAAACCGATATCCCCTTCCTTCTGCCCGTCCTGCTTGCGCTCACCTGCGGTTCACTCCGCGCCGTCGACATCGTCGCCCACCGCGGCGCTTCGCACGATGCGCCGGAAAACACCCTCGTCGCGGAAAGACTCGCCTGGGAACAGGGCGCCGATGCCGTCGAGCTCGACATTCATCTGTCGAAAGACGGTCAGCTCCCGGTGCTGCATGACTTCAACGTCAACCGCATCACCGGCCGCGATGCCGTGATCAAGGATCTGACGCTGGCCGAGCTCAGGACGCTCGATGCCGGCGCTTGGAAGGGCCCGCAGTTCGCCGGCGAGAAAATCCCGACGCTCGACGAGATGATCGCGCTGCTCCCGCCGGGCCGGCGGTTGCTCGTTGAAATCAAACCCGGCCCCGAGATCGTGCCGGAACTCGCGCGTTGCCTGGCGCGCCACGGCCTGAGCGAAAAAAACGTCACGATCATCAGCTTCAATTACGAATCGCTGCAGCAGGTCCGCCAAACCCTGCCGCACCTGCCGACGCTCTACCTTGTCGGCTACAAGGCGCCGGACCCGAAAACGCCCGCTGCGGACGAGCCGCCGACGGTCGACGCGATGGTCGCCAAGGCGAAGGCCGCCCGCCTCACCGGCCTCGATCTGAAGCACACGTGGCCGCTGGAGGCCGCCGACGTGAAAAAGATCAAGGACGCCGGCCTGCAACTGCATGTTTGGACGGTCGATGACGTCGCGATCGCGAAACGTTGGATCGAGCTCGGAACTGCGAGCATCACGACGAACCGGCCCGGCTGGCTCCGCGAGCAATTGGCGAAATAGGCCCGGTTTCAGCCCGCCTGGGTTCGGGTTCCGGCCCGCCGGCGGGACCGAAGCCTGCCTGCAGAAAAACGCATGATTTCCATCACTACTGTCTCCAGTGCCGAGAAGAGCTTCTGTTTATGAGCACCCCGATCCCGCAAACCCGCACCCAACAGTTCGCCCGGCTGACGGAGCGACCGCTCGACCTGCTGGTCGTCGGCGGTGGCATCGTCGGCGGCGGCGTGGCCCGTGACGCCGCGATGCGCGGGCTGCGGGTCGGCCTGGTGGAGCAGCACGATTTCGCCTACGGCACCAGCAGCCGCTCCAGCCGGCTGCTGCACGGCGGCCTGCGCTACCTGGCGCAAGGCCACCTCGGCCTGGTGCGCGAGGCCAGCCTGGAGAAACGGACGCTGGCGGGCATCGCCCCGCATCTCGCGCAGCCGCTCGGCTTCCTCTTCCCCGCCTATCGCGGCGAAGGCCCGCCGCTGTGGCAGCTGCGGATCGGCGTGAAGATCTACGATCTCCTGTGCAGCGGCCGGAATTTCCAGCCCTCCCGGGCCTTCAGCCTGCCGGAAACCCGTGCGTTGCTCCCCGGGCTGAAGCTCGAAGCCCTGACGGGATCGGTCCGTTATTTCGACGCGCTCACCAATGACGCACGGCTCGTGCTCGACACGCTGCGTTCGGCCGCACACCACGGCGCCGCGGTGCTGAACTACACGCGCCTGGGCGGAGTCCGGCGCCAGGGGGATCTCTGGCATTGCCAGCTCGAGGACCGGGTCGCGGGGGCGACGGCGACGGTGCAGGCCCGCGTGATCGTGAACGCCACCGGACCGTGGTCCGACCGGATGCCGCACAGCGCGGTGCGGCTGCGGCTGACCAAGGGCATCCACCTCGTGGTCGATCAACGGCACCTGCCGGTGCCGTCGGCGGTCGTCATCACGGAGGGCAAACGGATCCTGTTCGTCCTCCCGTGGGGCGACCGCGTGATCGTCGGCACGACCGACACGGATTACGAGGGCGCGCCGGAGGACGCCGTCGTCGAACCGGCCGATGTGGACTATGTGTTGCGCACGGTTAACCGCTTTTTCCCCCGCGCTTTCCTCGTCGCGACGGACATCATCAGCAGCTGGGCCGGCCTGCGCCCGCTGGTGGCCAACCCCGACGGTTCCCCCTCCGACATTTCGCGCGAGCACGAGATCACCAGCCCGGAGCCCGGCTGGTGGGACATCACCGGCGGGAAACTGACCACCTACCGCCTGATGGCGGAACAGACGGTGGACCGGGTCGCGCGCGAGCTCGGCCGGGCGAAGGTGAAATGCCTGACCGCGACCGAGCCGTTGCTGTCCGCCGACGCGGCGGCCTACAGCCGCGTGATCCCCGGGCCCTGCACGGAGGAAGCCGTCCGGCATTACGTGGAGCGCGAATGGGCGCTCCATCTCACCGATGTCATGGTGCGCCGCAGCAGCTGGCATTACTATCACGGCGATGCCGGCCGCCAGGCGGAGCAGGTCGCCGCCTGGATGGCCCGCATTGCCGGCTGGACGCCGGCCCGTTGCGCGGATGAACTTGCCCGCTATCGCGCCGCGGCCTCCGAGGGGAGCGCCGTCGGTTCTCCGCCGGCCGGTTCATCCCGGGCCTCGGCCTGAACCGCTTATTTCATACGTTGAAACGCCCCCTACACACCCCGTCGCTTCGCGCCACCCCTCTTCATCCGGATCAATGCAATGAAACGACAAATTCCCTCTGTCGGGTTTGCCACTGAACGGTGGTCGCCGGTTTCCATACCGGAGACAGGTGATCCGCGAGCGCGCCGAGGCGTCGGTATGGAAACCGACGCCCACCCGACTGCATCGTTCCGGCTTCATAGAGGGGAATCAAGACAGCGCGGTCGGGAATCCCCTCTGGAGAGGGGGGCCCGAAGGGCGGGGTGTGGAGGAACGTCGGTCCATCCATGAAATATCTGACCTGAGCCCCGCCACCCCCCTTCATGATTTCCTTCCTCAAACCCAGCCCCGCGGTGCCGCCCCTGCCGCCGGAGAAAATCGATCCGGAATACCGCCGGCTGCGCCGCCGGGTCTTTGCCGGCATCTTCATCGGCTACGCCGCCTTCTACCTGGTGCGGAAAAATTTCGCCCTCGCGATCCCGGACATCCTCCGGGACTACCCGCAGTATTCCAAGGCCGCCCTCGGTTCCGCCATGACCGGGCTCTCGGTCGCGTATGGCGCCTCGAAATTCATCATGGGCTCGGTGTCGGACCGCAGCAATCCGCGCTGGTTCATGGTGCTCGGGCTGTTGCTGACCAGCGCGGTCACGTTTGTTTTCGGCACGGTGCCCGCCGTCTACGGCTCGCTGGCGGTGATGGTGCTGCTGCAGTCGCTCAACGGCTGGTTCAACGGCATGGGCTGGCCGCCCTGCGGCAAGACCATGGTCCACTGGTTCAGCACCCGCGAGCGGGGCGTCACCGTGGCGACGTGGAACGTCGCCCACAACGTCGGCGGGGCGCTCGTGGCCAACCTCGCGCTGCTCGGCGTGATGCTGTTCCACGACTGGGGGGCGAAGTTCTATTTCAACGCGCTGGTCGCCGCGGGCTGCGCCGTCGTGGTCGCGCTGCTGCTGCGGGACACGCCGCAGAGCTGCGGCCTGCCGCCCATCGAGCAGCACAAGCAGGATTACCCGCCCGATTATTCGGCGAGCCATGAGCGCACCTTCGGGTTTCGCGAGATCTTCCTCGGGCACGTGCTGCCGAACCGGCTGCTGTGGGCCATCGCGGTCGCGAACGCCTTCGCCTACTTCGTGCGCTACGGGGTGGTCGACTGGATCCCCACCTACCTGCAGACCGCCAAGGGTTTCTCCTTCCAGCAGTCGAGTTTTGCGTGGGCCGCGTTTGAATACGCCGCGATTCCCGGCACGCTGCTGTGCGGCTGGATCTCGGACAAGGTCTTCCAGGGCCGCCGCGCGCCCGCGACGATCCTTTTCATGGCGCTGACGCTCGTGGCCCTCGTCGTCTACGGTCTCAACCGCCACGGCCCGCTCTGGATCGACATCGCCTCGCTCATCGCCATCGGCTTCTTCGTCTACGGTCCGATCATGATCATTGGGCTGCAGGCGCTCGACCTCGTGCCGAAGAAGGCGGCGGGCACGGCGGCGGGGTTCACGGGTTTCTTCGGCTACGTGTTCGGCTCGGCCATCGCCGGCACCGGCGTCGGCTGGATCGCCGACCATTGGGGCTGGACCGGTGTGTTCGCCACCATGATCGTCTGCTGCCTTCTGACCATGGGCTTCAGCGCCCTGACGCTCGGGCACCGCGTCACCAGCAATTCCGTCCAATCATGAAAACAACGATGCTTTTCCTCGCCTTGGGCGCCTTGACGGCGCTCGCCGGCGAATCCCGGCCGGTCGTCATCGCCCACCGCGGCGCGTCCGGCTATCTCCCGGAGCACACGCTGCCGGCCGTCGCTTTCGCCCACGCCGCCGGGGCCGACTACATCGAGCAGGACGTCGTGCTCAGCAAGGACGGCGTGCCGCTCGTGCTGCACGACATCGAGATCGACACGGTCACCGACGTTGCGACGCGCTTCCCGGGTCGGCACCGGGCCAACGGACATTATTACGCCATCGACTTCACGCTGGCCGAGATCAAGCAGCTGCGCGCCAGCGAGCGGTTCGATCCAAAGACGGGGCAGCCGGTTTTCCCGGGCCGTTTTCCGCTCGGGCAATCGGCGTTCGCGATTCCGACGCTCGAGGAGGAATTGCAACTGGTGCAGGGCCTCAATCGCAGCACCGGCCGCGAGGCCGGCGTCTATCCCGAGATCAAGGCCCCGGCCTGGCACCGGCGGCAGGGCCACGACATCTCGGCCATCGTGCTCGAAGTGCTGGCCCGTTACGGCTACCGGACGAAGGCCGACCGGTTTTTCCTCCAATGTTTCGATGTCGCCGAGATCCGGCGCCTGCGCGACGAACTCGGTTTCAAGGGCAAACTGGTGCAGCTGATCGGGCGTTACGGTGGCGGAGAGAGCGCTGCGCCGGGCGGCGCCGATGCCACCCAGGACAATGCTCCGCTCCTCAGCGGCGAAGGCCTGGCGGCGCTGGCCAAACATGCCGACGGCATCGGGCCCTCGCTGACGCACCTGGTGGCCACCAGTCCTGATGGCACCGCGCGGCCCAACGATGTCGTCCGGCGGGCGCACGCGGCGGGGCTGGTCGTGCATCCTTACACGCTCCGCACGGATGCGCTGCCCAAGTTCGCGCCGGATGCGACGACCTTGTTGGAATTGTTGTTCGCGAAGCTCGAGGTGGACGGATTGTTCGCCGACCAGCCGGATGTGGTGGTGGCGTTCCTGAAAAAATCGGCCCGATGAACCTGAATACCGCAGAAGGATTGGCCACAAAAGGCACAAAAAGCGCAAAAGCAGAAAGTTGAGACCGATTGATCCCGAGAAAACTATTCACCTCATGGGTGAGCCGATATCTGAACGCAATCGATCGACCCTCCCTCTGCGTTCTCCGTGACCTCCGCGTTTCAACGGCGTTTTCCAGGATGAAAGGTCGCCGCCGGGCTCTCGGTCTGGCTGTCGCGCTCATCGCGGCCGGCGGAGTGGATGCGGATGACGGGATTCTCGGAACGCGACCTGGTTACACCGACAAAGCCATCAGCGCGGTGCCTAATGCCGCTGCGATCAGCCGCAGAATCTGGGCGCCGGGTCTGGATGAGGGATTTGTGCCGCAGGGCGTGGCGCTCGCCGGCGACCGGTTGTTCGTGGCGGGCTATCGCGGGGACCAATCCGATCCCGGTCGCGGGGAAAGCCGGATCTTCGAAGTTGATCCGGCCACCGGTGCCGTCACCGGCCAGATCATTTTGCCGGCGGAAGTCGGGCATCCGGGTGGGCTGGCCGTGGACGGGGCGACCCTTTTTGTCGCGGATAGTGGAAAACTGCTGCGGCTCGACCTGCCGCGCTCGCTGGCATCCGGTCGCGCCGTGATCACGGGCCGGCGGAGCGTGGCGGCCGAGATGGGGCCGTCGTTTCTCACCCTGCACGAGGGCGCGTTGTGGTTCGGGCCCTTCAAGCGCGAGACCGGCCCCGACCCGCGCCTTTATCGGGTTCCGTTGGAGGTTGTTTTTGTGCGGGGCAGAACCCCGCCGTTGCTCCCGCGTGATGCCACGCACAGCCTGCGCATCCCGCTGCTCGTCCAAGGCGTGACCTTTGACCGGGAGAACCAGCTGTGGCTCTCAGCCAGCGTGCAGAAGGAAGGCTGGCTTTACCGGGTGGCCGTGGAGGACGGCCGCGTGCTTGCGCGCCATGCGATGCCGCCCGGCATCGAGGATCTGGCGGCCACCTCCGCCGGCCGGATCTGGTCCGTGGGGGAGTGCGGTTCGAAGCGCTGGCTCAAGTCGGCCACCTTTTACCCGCTGCTGTTCGAGATTGATCCCACCCGGCTGGCGGTTGAGCTGCGGTGATCGGGGTCATGCAGAAGACTTCCCGCGAATTGATGCGAATGGATTTTGGGATCATCTACGAATGTCGAGATTCCTCACTTCGTTCGGAATGACGGGCGGTGGGAATTTGTCGGTTTGAATATCCTCCGTGGGAGAACTAGCCCGAAAGGGCGTGGATCTTCTCCCGCAGGTGGGTGCAGCGTAATTTCGACTCGGCGTTGCGGACGGCCATGCCGTAGGCGGCGGGTTCGCCGACGATGAAGACCTTCTTCCGGCCGCGGGTGATCGCGGTGTAGATCAGGTTGCGCTGCAGCATCACGAAGTGCGCCTTGAGCAGCGGGATGATGACGACGGGGTATTCGGAGCCCTGCGACTTGTGGATGCTGATGGCGTAGGCGAGGGCGGTGTCGCCGAACTCGCCGCGCTCGAAGGTGTGTTTCTCGCCGTCGAACTCGGCCACGAGCGTGCCTTTCGCGAGGTCGACGCTGACGACCGTGCCGATGTCGCCGTTGAAGAGGTTCTTGTCGTAGTTGTTCCGGAGCTGGATGAGTTTGTCGCCCGGGCGGTATTCGCCGCTGACGGACTTGATCCCCTTGTGATGCGGGTTGAGCGCGGCCTGGAGCGAGGCGTTGAGGTTGGCGACACCGGCCACGCCCTTGTGCATCGGGGCGAGCACCTGCACGTCGGTGACGGGGTTGAACCACTTGAAATGCTGCGGGATGAACTTTGCGCACAGCTCGGTGACCTTCGCGAGGCAGTCCTCGGCGCCGTTGGCGGCGATGAAGTTGAGGTCGCTCCACGCCTGGGCTTTCGCCACCTCGCTGACGACCGGCGGCGGGGAGTTGACGCCCTCGTTGATGGCGTGGGCGGTCGTGACGATGAGACTTTCCTTCTGCTGGCGGTAGACGAAGGAGAGGCGGGTGACGGGGATGTGGCATGGGTCTCCCGACCCATGTTCCGAAACACGGGTCGGGAGACCCGTGCCACGAGAGGACCCTACAGCAATCAAATCCTTCAGCACGTTGCCCGCGCCGACGCTGGGCAGCTGGTCGATGTCGCCGACGAGCAGCAGGTGCGCGCGCACGGGCACGGCCTGCAACAGGGCGGCGGCGAGGCGGACGTCGAGCATCGAGGACTCGTCGACGATGAGGAAGTCGGTGGCGAGCGGCTTGGACTCGTTGTGGGCGAAGCCGCCGCGCGCGACGTCGTAGGCGAGCAGCCGGTGAATGGTGGACGCGAAGCCGCCGGTCGTCTCGGCCAGGCGCTGCGCCGCGCGGCCGGTGGGCGCGGCGAGGGTGACGCGCGCCTTCTTCGCCTTCAGGATCTCGACGAGGGCGCGCAAAATGGTCGTTTTGCCCGTGCCCGGGCCACCGGTGAGGATGCTGACCTTGTGGGCGAGGGCGTGCGACAACGCGGACTTCTGCAACGGGTGGAATTCAAAGCCAGCCTTGTCCTGCGCCCATTGGATGGCGGCTTCGATCTTGATGGCCGGGAGGCCGGAGGGCACGGCGCCGAGACGCGAGACGGCTTCGGCGATCTTGCGCTCGGCGCGGTCGTTGTGGGGGAGTTGGATGAAGGATTGCGGGTCGCGGGAAGGTGGAGCGCGGCCTCCGGACGCGCTTTCAGGGTTCGAGACCGCAACAAACCCGTCCGGAGGCCGGGTTCCACCTTCATGCGACACGAGATCTTTCGCGTCGATGAGGGCGTCGATGCGGGCTTCGACGAGCTCGGCGGAGGTTTCGAGAAGATTTGCGGTGTAGGCGACCAATTCGCCGCGGGGGTAGGCGGTGTGGCCTTCTTCCTCGAGGGTTTGCAGGGCGAAGATGAGGCCGGCGTCGAGCCGCGGGGCGGCGTCGTTGGCGAAGCCGAGGTTGATGGCGATGCGGTCGGCGGTCTTGAAACCGATGCCGTCGATCTCGCGGGCGATCTTGTAGGGCTCGGCGCGGACGAGCTGCTGCGCCTCGGGGCCGAATTTCTTCACGATGCGCACGCATTGCGAGGTGGTGACGCCGTAGGTCTGGAGGAAGATATGCACCTCGCGCAGCGTCTTCTGGTCCTCCCAGGCGGACTTGATCGAGGTCGCGCGAACCTTGCCGATGCCGGGGACCTTGCGGAGTTTGCCGGATTCCTCGCTCAACACGCGGAAGGTGTCCGTGCCGAACGCGTCGACGATCTTGTTGGCGTAGACCTTGCCGATGCCGGGGACGAGGCCGCTGCCGAGGTATTTGCGGATGCCGTAGACGGAGGAGGGGAGTTCCGACTTGTAGGTCGCGATCTTGAACTGCGCGCCGTGCTGCGCGTGGCGCGTCCATTCGCCGGTGAGCTGGAGTGTTTCGCCGCATTGCACGCCGGGCAGGGCGCCGACGACGGTGACGATGGCCTCCTTGGCCGGCGCGGGAGAGGCTCCGCGTGGCGCCTCGGCGCGGAGTTCCGCGATGGTGTAGTGGTTCTCCTCGTTGAAGAAAATGATGCGTTCGAGGACGCCGGTGAGGGTTTCTGCGGAGGAGGAAGCCACGGATTACACGGATAAGGACGGTTGGGGCGAAGTGAAGCGCGGAACTGAGGCCGCAAAGCATCAGCCGTCGCCGAGGCTATGGCTGGCAGGCAAAAAGCGCAAAAAAAGCCCGCCGTGGTTGCGGCGGGCATTCGCGATGGAGATGCAGGGGGAAGCGAGGGCTTACTTGGCGGCGGGGATTTCAGCGGTCTTGGCGGCTTCGGCTTTGGCTTTCATGTCAGCTTTGAACTCATCGGAGAGGGCTTTAAGGCGCGGCATGAGCATGCGCTGCATGTCCTGCATGATGGGTAGGAGGAGGGCCATGATCTTGGGCTGCTTGGCGATCATGGACTGGCCTTCGGGCGAGAGGAAAAAGGCCTTCATGGCATTCAGTTCGGCCTCGCTATAGACCTCGGCATAAATGAGGTCGGCATTGGCGATCAGGTCCTTGGCCATGCCCATGGAGAGATCCATCACCTTGCCTTGGAAGGTGGTGAACGCTTCGCGCTGTTCGGGCGTGGCGTTGGCCGGAAGCTGGGCCATCTGGCTGAACATTTGTTTCATCTGGCCGGTCATGCTGTCGAACATCTTGTCCGTCTGGCTGGCGGTGATGACTTCGCGGGCGAGGGCCAGCTTGGCGGCATTGGCGGGAGCGGCGGCATTTTCTTGAGCGAGCGCGCCCATGGGGAGGACGAGCAGCGCGAGGAGGAGGAGCGATTTTTTCATGGGTAGGATCCGGCGGGCTGGCCCTCTCGGCGGAGGGAAGGAAGCTACCTGGTCCGGGCGGAGGGGCAATCCCGGAAAGCCTCGGCCACGCGTCGGCAGGCGGGTGTTCGAAAGTGGCATCGGCTGGTCGCCAGACGATTGTGACGTTGTCACGGTGCCCTTGAGCCGGCTCACTGGGGTTCATGCTTTATCTGTCCCACGCACTGGTCGCCCTCGTCGCCCTGCTGCATGTTTGTTTTCTGGTGCTGGAGATGTTCCTGTGGACGAAGCCGTATGGCCGGCGGGTGTTCGCCCTGACGCCGGAGAAGGCGGAGCTGACCAGGTCGCTCGCCGCGAACCAGGGACTCTACAACGGCTTTCTCGCCGTCGGGTTGGGGTGGGGGCTGCTCGCCGGGGCGGACGGATACACCATCAAGGTGTTTTTCCTCTCGTGCGTGATCATTGCGGGTATTTTCGGCGCGGCGACCGCCAGCCGGAAAATCCTGTGGGTGCAGGCCGTGCCCGGCGCGATCGCGCTGGCGCTGGTGTGCGCGGGCAGCGACAATCCTTAGCCCGCTTATTTCACGCTCTTCGATGCTCGACCTACACACCCCGTCGCTGCGCGCCACCCCTCTTCATAGAGGGGAGTCAAGGCCTCGCGGCCGGAGATCCCCTCTGGAGCCGGAACGATGCAGTCGGGTGGGCGTCGGTTTCCATACCGACGCCTCGGCGCGCTCGCGGATCACCTGTCGCCGGTATGGAAACCGGCGACCACCGTTCAGTGGCAAACCCGACAGAGGGGATTTGTCGTTTCATTGTATTGATCCGGCTGGAGAGGGGTGCCCGCAGGGCGGGGTGTGGTTCTTTCCATCGCAGTGTCCGCTGACCCGACCATGACGAATTCACGCTGGGAAATCTTCCTCGACGGGCTGGTGAAGCGGGCGCTGTTCTGGTCGCCGCTGCGATCCTACCTGCTCTATAAATACCGCTACGCCTTCACGCCGGCGCAGCTGGGCCGGCTCACCGCGCTGGCGACCGAGGCGGCGGCCCGGCCGGGGGATTTCTGCGAGATCGGTTGTTATCGCGGCTACACCACGGTGTGGCTCAACCGGCACCTCGACGCCGTCGCGCCGGCCAAGCGTTACTGGGCGATCGACACCTTCGGGGGCTTCGTGCCCGCGGACGTGGCGCACGAACAGCAGGCGCGCGGCAAGGATACTGCCGAGGACCGCCGCGCTCTCGACAAGTTTACGGTCAACTCGCAGCGCTGGTTTGACCGCACGATGACGCAAAACGGCATCACACGCGTCACCTCGCATGCGGCCGCCGTGCAGGATTTTGCCTTTCCGGCGGAAGCGCGTTTTTGCTACGTGCTGCTCGACGTCGATCTCTACCAGCCGACGAAGGTCGCGCTGGAGAAGCTCTGGCCGCTGCTCAGCCCCGGCGGCGTCATCGTGGTGGACGATTGCCACGCGGGCCACGTTTACGACGGCTCACGGCAGGCGCTGGAGGAATTTTGCGCGGCGCGCGGGCTGTGCTTCGAGGTGGTGGAGCTCAAGCTCGGGGTGCTGCGGAAGGAGCCCTGAGCGTGTCGAACGGGCTGCGGAAGGCATGATGGAGCCGCAGTGACCTCGCTGCGAATTTCCGGATGTTCACGACGGGGTGCCGTGGCTCCAGAATTGGCATCAAACAAGGCGGGATCAGCGATCCCGCCCTACAGCTTTGCCAGCCGGCGATGGATCGCCGGCAGATCGGGGAAAATCTCCGTTGCGCCCGCGGCCTTGAGCTCCGCGGCGGTGTGCGTGCCGGTGGTCACGCCGTAGAATGTGAGGCCGGCATTCCGGGCGGCCTGGAAATCATAGGGCGAGTCGCCGACCAGCATCGTCGTTTTGGCTTCCGCTCCCATCGCGGCCAGCACGTGACGGGCGAACTGTGGGTCGGGTTTCAGCCAAGGCGTGTCGGTCGCGCCGAAATTGGCGTCGAGCAGATCCGCGATGCCGAGGTGCGCGCAGGCGAGGCGGCCGGACGGGCCATGCTTGTTGGTGAACACCCCCGTGCGGACCCCTTGTTGTTTGAGCCAGACGAGCAGCTCCTTCGCCCCGGGCAGCAGCTCCACATCATCGAGCATGGTGGCGTCCCAGTAGGGCCGGTAGATGGCGAGTGCGGCCGCCTTGAGCTGCGGGCCGACGAGCCGTTCGACCGCCACCTCGACTCCAGCACCCACGGCGGCATGCACCTGGACGAGGGTTGGCTCCGGCAGCCCGAGCTGCTTCATGGTATAGGCATGGCAGCGGTGGATGGCGGCGAAGTGGTCGAGCAAGGTGCCGTCGAGATCGAAGAGGACGGTTTGGAAAGGCATAGGGAACAAGCTTCGCAAGTTGAACACTCATTGGCACGGCTAAAATTCCCGCCGCGGAGCGGTGCCGGCCGGTGTTCATGGGCCTCATCGGGGAAAACCCCGACCGCGAACGGAAAATCAGTCTGGCGCCGGCCGCGACGCCGCGCACACTTTCACCGTCCATGACCACCGCCGCCCTCCAGCCAGCCGCCCGTGCCGAGACCTCGAGGGAGGGCGACACCCTGGTGGTGCGGGTGGGCGGGGGGTGGCAGATGACGGCGGCCTGGCCGGCGTGGAGCAAGCTGGTGACGGGGCAACCACCGGCCCGGGTTCGGTTGCAGGGGGATGATCTGGGCGCTTGGGACAGCTCGCTGGCGCTGTTCATCCGGGAGGCCCGCGCGTGGTGCGAGGCGAACGGCGCGGCTCTCGAGCTGGTGGATTTGCCCGCGGGAGCGGACCGGCTGGCGCAGGAGCTGGCGAAGAAACCGGTGAAGCCGCCGGTCCAGCCGCGCGGTCTGCCGGACCTCTTCGCGTTTGTCGGCAAGGCGACCTTCAAGACCTGGGGAGAGATCAAGGACATCGCGTGGCTGATCGGTGAATGCGCGTTCAGCGTCATGCGTTTTTTCCGCGGCCGGGCCCAGTTCCGGTGGAGCGACTGTCTGGTGGAGATGCAGGAATGCGGCGCCATGGTGCTGCCGATCGTCGGCCTGATCAGTTTCCTCGTGGGCATCATCATGGCCTATCAGGGCGCCGTGCAGCTGAGGCAGTTCGGCGCCGACGTCTACGTGGCCGACCTCGTCGGCCTGTCCGTCGTGCGCGAGATGGGTCCGATGATGGCGGCCATCGTGCTGGCGGGCCGCACCGGGGCGGCGTTCGCCGCGACCCTCGCCACGATGAAGGCCAACGAGGAGATTGATGCGCTCGAGACCCTGGGCGTGACGCCCATCGATTTCCTGGTGATGCCGCGCCTGGCGGCGTTGTTCATCATGATGCCGCTGCTCGCGGTCTATTCGAACTTCCTCGGCATCCTCGGCGGCATGGTCATCTCGTGGACGATCCTCGACATCCCGACCAGTCTTTATTGGGCCGAGACGAAAACGATCATCGATCTCTCCGACCTGAGCACGGGCCTGATCAAGGCGGCTACATTCGGCCTCATCATCGGCCTGTCCGGCTGCCTGCGCGGACTGAAGTCCGACCGCAGCGCCGCCGGCGTCGGCCAGGCCGCGACTTCGGCGGTGGTGACGGGCATTCTGCTCATCATCGTGTCCGACGCGGTCTACGCGGTGATCTTCAACGCCCTCGGCTGGTGAAATCCGCATGAACGACCCCGCCCAACCCGCCGCCGACACCGCCATCGAGATCGATGGCCTCCAGTGCCGTTACGGCGACCGCGTGGTGCTGGAGAACGTGTCGTTCTCGGTGAAGCGCGGGGAGATCTTCTTCATCATAGGCGGCAACGGCTGCGGCAAGAGCACGCTGTTGCGCCACCTGATCGGCCTGCGGCAGCCGGCCCGCGGCACGGTCCGGTATGCCGGGCGCGACTTCACGCACGCCACGGCCGACGGCCGCCAGGCCCTGCTGCGCACCTTCGGCGTGCTCTATCAGGGCGGCGCGCTGTGGAGCTCGATGACCCTGCAGGAGAACGTCGCCCTGCCGCTCGAACTCTACACGGACCTGACTTCCAGGCAGCGCACGGAGGTGGTGAACCTGAAGCTGGCCCAGGTGGGTCTCGCGGGCTACAACGACTACTTCCCCGGCGAACTCAGCGGCGGCATGCAGCGGCGCGCCGGCCTCGCCCGGGCGCTGGCGCTCGACCCGGCCATCGTGTTCTTCGACGAACCCTCGGCGGGCCTCGATCCCATCACCTCGCTCAACCTGGACCAGTTGATCCGGCAGATCCACGACACGCTCGGCACGACCATCGTCGTCGTGTCCCACGAGCTGCCCAGCATCTTCGACCTCGCCCACCGGGTGGTGCTGATCGACCGCGACGCGCGCGGCATCATCGCCGAGGGCGACCCGCGGGTGCTGCGGGATGAAAGCCCGAATCCCCGCGTGCGGGAGTTTTTGAATAGACGCAGCAGCATGGATGGCGCAGAAGGAGACCAGAAAGCGTGAAAACAAAAATCAGTCCCTCGGCGGTCGGCATGTTCGTGATGGGCGCCATGGTGCTCGGGATCGTGGCGTATCTGTCGTTTGGCGGTTCGAACGTGTTTTCGAAGCCGTCGCGCTTCCTGATGTATTTCAACGAGTCGGTCAGCGGCCTTGATCCCGGCGCCGCGGTCAAGCTCAACGGCGTGCGCATCGGCCGGGTTGCCGCCATCAGTGTCCGTTACGACGCCGTGACCAAGCAGTCCCTGGTCCGGACTGTCTGCGAAGTCGACCGCAACATCCTGACGGACAATGCGGGCGCGACGATCGACATGACGGATGTCGCCGCCTTCCAGGATCTCATCGACCGCGGGTTGCGGGCGCGGCTGAACCTCACCGGCATCACCGGCCTGCTGTTCGTCGAGCTGGACTTCGACGACCCCCGCAAATACCCGGCCGATCCGCGGTTCATGACCGAGCAATACCCCACCGTGCCCACCATCCCGTCGCCCATCTCGGAGGTGCAGCAGAGCGTCGTCGAGATCGTCGCCAACATCAAGAAGGTGGACTTCGAGGGCCTCTCCAAGCAGCTGAAGACCCTGCTCACCACCACCAACCAGAAGGTGGGCGATTTCGACGCCAAGGCGCTCGGTGAAAAGGTCGGCGGGGCCGCCGACGCGGTGACCGCCTTCGTCAATTCCCCCGAGGCCCGGCAGACCTTCCTCAATCTCAACGCCGCGCTCACCGACCTGCGGGTGGTGCTGGCGCGGATCGACGGCAACGTCGGCCCGCTCAGCGAGGAGATGAAGAAGACCCTCGCCGACGCCCAGACCGCTCTGAAATCACTGGAGGGCGCCGCCGCCACGACGCAGCGCTTCGTCGCCGAGCAGGGCAACGTGGGCGAGGACGTCACGGCCTCGCTGCGCCAACTCTCCGACGCGGCCGCCTCGCTCGAGCGGCTGTCCGACGCCCTCACGCGCAATCCCAGCTCGCTCATCGTCGGCAAGAAGAAACCCGGCACGCCCTAAGCAGAGGACCACCACAGATGAACACAGATATACACAGATGGATCCGGGTTGCTTTCAGCCTTCAGCTTTCAGCCTTCAGCCTTTTGCTTGCTTCCTGCAACGTCCTGCCCACGCCGCAGGCCGACACGGTGCGGCACTTCACGCTCAGCGGTCCGGTCGCGACGGCGGCCGACGGGGCCGTGGTGCGCCCGGTGCAGCTGGCCGGGCACCTCCGCGGCCGCGTGATGGCCGTGCGGATCGCCGCGAATGAAGTCGTCTACAACGAGGATGTCCGCTGGGCCGAGTCGCTCGACGACGCCATCACGCAGTTGCTGCGCGCCCGCCTCGGCGCGGCCGGCGCCGGCCGCGTGATCACGATCCAGATCCAGCGCTGCGAGCTCGTCCGCTCCGAGGGCAACAGCGTGCAGCTGGCCGCGACCTACACCATCGCCGCTCCCGACGGAAGCACGTCACGCGGCACCTTCAGCGCGAGCCCCCGCACGTGGGACGGACAGGATTACGGTGCCTTGGTCGGATTGATCAGCGCGGCCGTGACCGAGCTGGGCGACGCGCTGGCGGCGGCGGTGGAAAAGAAGTAGGGCCGGTCTCCGACCGGACCGGCTGGAGCGCGGGCGACCTCGCCCGCGAAGGATGAGCGCCGAATCCACGGCGGTGTGCCGGGTCGCCGTGACTCCATTTCCGACCGGCCCGGCGAGGGGAGAGGGTGCCGAATTCAAATAGACATCCCTCTTTCGGTCTGGAATGAAAGAGCCGTTCCGCCCTCCCCGCATGTCCCCTGTCGAATCCAAGCTCCGCGATCTCCTCGAACTGGCGCAAACCGTCCTCGACGACCTGCCGGTGGGCTTGCTCGTCCTTTCCGCCCGCGGCACGCCGCTGTGGTTCAACCGCGAGGCGGAGATCGTCTGTGCGGTCTGGAACCGCACGCCCCTGCGGCGCGACGCGCTGCCGCTCAAGCGCGCCGACTTCGCCGTGCCGGAGGTTCTCTGGCAGGCGTGCCAGCAGCTTCTCCAGGTGGATGCGGCCGGGGAGCGGGCTTCGGAGCCGCGTCTGGTCAGCGAGGCCGACCGCGGCCTGCATGCCGTCATCCGGCTCCAGCACCGGCGGAGCGGTCCGCCGGCCTGCTTCCTCCAGCTCGACTACCGCCGGCCGCGCGGCGACCGGGAGCATCCGTTGTCCCCGACCGCGCTCAGCCTGATGTCGCACCTGACGTTCCGCGAACGGGAGGTGGCCCTGCGCATCCGCGACGGCCTGACGACGGACGAGATCGCCAAGGAACTCCGCCGGAGCAAGCTCACGATCAAGACCCAGCTCGCCGGCATCTTTAGGAAACTCGGCGTCGCCAACCGCTCGCGCGTGACGGCGATGCTGAACCGGTAGTAGGGGATCGCCGGCTTGGGGTGTGGGAGGGGCTTTATGCCCCGACAGATTGCGGGCGACAGCGTCGGTGTGGAAATCGACGCCCACCTTGTCGGGGCGTAAAGCCCCTCCCACACCCGAACGAGGAAGCTGCAGCCACACAAACTGGCGCCGGCGAGCGGTGCCGCACCAAAAACGCGGAGCTGGCCCGGACCGGTCGGAGACCGGTCCTACTTCAACGCGGCGGCGATGCGGGCGAGGGCCTGCTCGACGTTCGCGCGGGAGTTGAAGGCGCTGATGCGCACGTGGCCTTCGCCGCACTTGCCGAAGCCGGCGCCGGGGGTGCAGACCACCTGGGCCTTGCTCAGCAGCAGGTCGAAGAACTCCCACGAGTCGCGGCCGGTGTTGACCCAGATGTAGGGGGCGTTGTCGCCGCCGATGCAGCCGAGGCCGAGTTTCGTCACCGCCTCGCGGATGAGCTTGGCGTTGCCGAGGTAGAAATCGGTGAGGCCGCGTGTCTGGGCCTGGCCCTCGGGCGTGTAGACCGCGGCGGCGGCCTTTTGCACGGGGTAGGAGACGCCGTTGAACTTCGTCGTGTGCCGGCGGTTCCAGAGGGCGTGGACAGCGTGCTCGGCGCCGGAGGCGTCGCGGGCCTTGAGGTTCTTCGGGACGACGGTGTAGGCGCAGCGCAGGCCGGTGAAGCCCGCGAGCTTCGAGTAGCTGCGGAACTCGATGGCGACGTCGCGGGCGCCCTCGATCTCGTAGATGGAGCGCGGGATGCCGGGCGTGCGGATGTAGGACTCGTAGGCGGCGTCGTAGAGAATGATGGCGTGGTGCTGCTTCGCGTAGGCGACCCAGGCGGCGAGTTGGGCCTTGGTGGCGACCGCGCCGGTGGGATTGTTGGGGAAGCAGAGGTAGATCAGGTCCGCGGGCGTGGCGGGCGGGGCCGGCACGTAACCGTTGGCCGCGGTCGAGTCGAGGTAGGTGATACCGGGGTAGCGGCCGTCGGTGTTGGCGCCGGTGCGGCCGGCCATGACGTTGGTGTCGACGTAGACGGGATAGACCGGATCGGGGATCGCGAGGCGGGTGTCGGCGGCGAAGATTTCCTGGATGTTGCCGACGTCGCACTTCGAGCCGTCGCTCACGAAGATCTCGTCGGGCTCGACCTTGGCGCCGAGGGCGGCGAAATCGTGCTGCGCGATGGCCTCGCGAAGAAACGCATAGCCCTGTTCGGGGCCGTAGCCTTTGAACGTGGCGCGGTTGGCCATCTCGTCGGTGGCGGCGTGCAACGCCGCGATGCAGACGGGCGGGAGCGGCTCGGTGACGTCGCCGATGCCGAGGCGGATGACGGGCTTGTCCGGATTCGCGGCGACGTAGGCGTTCACGCGCTTGGCGATGTCGGCGAAGAGGTAGGAGGCTTTGAGCTTCGTGTAGTTTTCGTTGATGCGGATCATGGGAGGGAGAGTAGTGAGTAGCGGGTAGTGAGTAGCGCGTAGGAGGCGAGCGAGAATGTTGGCGATTTGGCCGGCACGGCCAGGCAAGTCGTGTTCAAAGGCTCCTTGTTGGTCATGCCCGCTACTCGCTACTGGCTACTCACTACTGGCCGAGCGAATGCGAGGCTTGATAAAGCTAACGGGTTCTGGATAGTTCAAGCCGATTAGGGCCATGCAAAAACACGATAAAATCAGCGCCATGCTGGACGCGGTCCGGGCGCTCAAGGCGGACGGCAAGCGGATCGCCTACGTGCCCACCTTGGGGGCGTTGCACGCCGGGCATGTCAGCCTCATGCGGCTGGCCCGGGAGAAGGCGGACGTGGTCGTCGTGTCGGTGTTCGTGAATCCGCTGCAGTTCGGCCCCAGCGAGGATCTGGCGAAATACCCCCGGACGGCATCATCCGACGCCGCACTGTGCGAGAAGGAAAAGGTGGATCTGTTGTTTACGCCGACGGCGGAGGAGATGTTTCCCCGCGGCTTTTCGACGCATCTGCAGGAGGAGGCCGTCAGCAAGCCGCTGTGCGGGGTGGCGCGGCCGGGACTGTTTCGCGGCGTGCTCACGTGCTGGCTCAAGCTTTTCAATATCGTGCGACCCGACGTGGTGGTGATGGGCGAGAAGGACGCGCAGCAGGTGGCGGTCGTGCGCAAGGCGGCGGCCGATCTGTTGCTGCCCATCGAAATCGTGACCGGTCCGATCGTGCGCGAGGCCGACGGGCTGGCGGTGAGCGCGAGGAACAATTACCTGACGCCGACGCAGCGCGAGGCGGCGCTGGCGGTGTTCGCCGCCCTGCGCAAGGCGAAGGAAATGGTGGAATCCGGCGTAAAAAGCACCGACCGGCTGGTGGCCGAGGTCACCCACCTGATCGCGGAGAAGCGCCGGCTGCGGGTGATCTACATTTCGGTGGTGGACCGGAACACGATGGAGCAATTGCGCGAGATTTCACCCGGCCAGTGCCTGCTCGCGATTTCCTATTGGGTGGATGAGGTGCGGTTGACCGACAATATGGTGTTGTGAGCGTGGTATTGGGCGCGGGCTTGAGTGTGGGAGGGGCTTTACGCCCCGACAGCGGGCGCGGCAGGCCCATTCGGCCATGTGAATAACTTGTCAGTCCGCGTGCTTTGTCACTCTGTGGCGAGGAACGCGTGAATCTGTGAACAGCCGGTGGAAAATCGGCGGATGAGCCTGGCGACAGCCGGCGATAGGTTCTGGGTGCTCCGGGCGGGTGAGATTATCAAAGGGAGTCATGCCGGCAGCGACACGCATAAGACACTGTGGTGAAGTAGATAAGCGGGGCATATGACTCGGCTGGACAGAAATGGCGGATGGGCGGGAATGAATTATGTCGAAAATTCGCCGCTATGCGGATCCCGCAGCCAGGCCGCATCCAGCGGCTGCCACGAGGTGGGCGGGTGTGTTACGGTCGCATGGCGGGCGGGTGTGAAGAACAATGCTCCCAGGCTTGGGGCTGTTTGTGACTGCGTGGTTGTATTTTACGTCCAACTTTGTGACGACTGGGTTGTTGTGAGCGCTTTGATTCCTGCCAAACCACGCATTGCCATCATCGGTTCCGGTGCCCTCGGGTGCTACTACGGCGCCCGTTTCGCCAAAGCCGGCAACGACGTGCACTTCCTTGTGCGCACTGGTCGCGCCGCCATCATGGCCCGGGGCATCCGGGTAAAAACGCCGACGGAGCGCTTCCATATCAAGAAAGTCCAGACGCATGCGACGACCGCGGAGATCGGTCCTTGCGACCTGGTCATCGTCAGCGTGAAGGCCACCGCCAACGCCGTCCTGGCGAAGCTTCTGCCGCCGCTGATGGGCCCGGACACCATTGTGCTCACCCTGCAAAACGGTCTCGGCGTCGAGGAACCCGTGGCCGAGGTGGTCGGGGGCGAGCGCGTGCTCGGCGCGATCTGTTTCATCGGCAGCACCCGCACGGCCCCGGGCGTGGTCAACTGCTCCTTTCCCGGACTGGTGATGCTCGGCGAGTTCGGCCGGCCGGCGCAGGCCCGCACCCGCGAGGTCGCGAAGCTGTTCGAGGCGGCCGGCGTCAAATGCGAGGCGCAGGACAACCTCGAGGAGCTGCGCTGGAAAAAGCTCGTATGGAACGTGCCTTTCAACGGCCTCGCCATCGCCGCCGGCGGCATCACGACCGACGTCATCATGGCCGACGAGGGCCTGCGTCTGCTGGCGCGGCGCCTGATGGAGGAGATCCTCGAGGCGGCGGCGAAATTCGGCCACGCCATTCCCCGCGCCTTCATGGACCTGCAGTTCGACCGCACGGCCAAGCTCGGGAAATACGAGCCCTCCAGCCTGATCGACTACCACGCGGGCCGGGCGATCGAGATCGAGGAAATCTGGGGCGAGCCCGTGCGCCGCGCGAAGTCCGTGGGCGTGCCCGTGCCCCGGCTCGAGATGCTCTACTGGCTCATCAAGCGCCTGCTCGCCGCGCGGAAGACGAAGAAGAAGGCGCGGTAGGCCTTGGGGTGGAGCGCGGCCTCCGGACGCGCTTTTCCGATACGCGCATCCTGAAACGCGTCCGGAGGCCGCGTTCCACCGGTTTATTCCGGCATTGCCCCGCCTGCGTGCCCCGGCACGCTCGCCGGAAAATATTCCCCATGGCCCAACCCACTCCGCCCAAGTTCGAGCCGTTCATCCCCGCCTCGGCCAACCTGCCCGAGTTCACCTTCCGGGCCGTGTTCACCGGCGCCCTGCTGGGCCTCGTGTTCGGCGCCTCCTCCCTCTATCTCGTGCTCAAGGTCGGCCTGACCGTCAGCGCGTCGATCCCCGTCGCCGTGATCTCGCTCACGCTCTTTCGCGCCCTCTCGAAGGTCGGCGTGCGCGACGCGACGATCCTCGAGCACAACATCACGCAGACCGCCGGCTCGGCGGGCGAGTCGCTGGCCTTCGGCGTCGGCGCGACCATGCCGGCGATCATGATCCTCGGTTTCGACCTCGAGCTGACGCGCGTGATGTTCGTCGCGGTGCTGGGCGGCCTGCTCGGCATCCTGATGATGATTCCGCTGCGTCGCGCCCTGATCGTGAAAGAACATGGCATCCTCAAATACCCGGAGGGCACCGCCTGCGCCGCGGTCCTGAAGGCGAGCGTGGATGACGTGTCGCGGGCCGCCGCCTCGCCGTCGGCCAAGGCCGAGATGGCGGCCGCCGAGGCGGCCGGCCTCGGCAAGTCCCCGGGTGCGAAGGTCGTGTTCGCCGGCTTCGCCATCGGCCTGCTCTACAAGACCGTCATGGTGGCCTTCAAGGGCTGGAAGGATATTCCGGAGAAAGTCTTCGGTGCGCCGCTCAAGGGCGGCTCGGTGGGCGCGGAGATCTCACCCGAACTCGTGGGCGTCGGTTACGTGATCGGCCCGCGCATCGCGGCGATCATGTGCGGCGGCGGCGCGCTGTCGTTCTTGGTGCTGATCCCGCTCATCCGCTTCTTCGGCGAGGGCGTGCCGACCCCCATTGCGCCGGGCACGATCCCGATCGCGGACATGGACCCCTATGGCATCCGCCGGGCCTACGTGCTCTACATCGGCGCGGGCGCGGTGACGGCCGGCGGCATCATCAGCCTGATCAGGGCGCTGCCGACCATCTGGCACAGCGTCGTGGCGGGCCTGCATGACGTGGGGCTGACGCGCGGCGACAAACCGGTGGCCGGGGCGGTGCCCCGGACGGACCGGGATCTCTCGATGAAGTTCATCGGCGTCGGCATCGTCGTGCTGCTCACCTGCATCGTGCTCGCGAAACCGCTGCAGATGAACCTGCTCGGCGCGCTGCTCATCGTGGTGTTCGGCTTTTTGTTCGTGACCGTGTCGTCGCGGCTGACCGGTGAGATCGGTTCCTCGTCGAACCCGATCTCCGGCATGACGGTGGCGACGCTGCTGTTCGTCTGCCTGATCTTCCTCATGGTCGGCTGGAACGGCGGCACCTACTACGTCACGGCGCTCTCGATCGGCGCGATCGTCTGCATCGCCTCGTCGAACGGCGGCACCACCTCGCAGGACCTGAAGACGGGTTATCTCGTCGGCGCGACCCCTCGACTGCAGCAGCTGGCGATCCTCATCGGCGCTTTTTCCTCGGCCCTCGTGCTCGGGCCCATCCTCAAGTTCGTCAACGATTCCTCGACGGTCTATGTGCCGGTGGCGCAGGTTGCGCCCGCCGGCCTGACGGTGACTGCGGCCAAGTTGGACGGCGACAAGCGGGAGGCTCTCATCGGGCCGCAGGGTCGCGAGGACACCGCCAGTTACCGCGTGTGGCAGAAACGCGACGATGCCGGCGGGCCGCCGGGCAAATACCTGGTGAACGACCAGGGCGCCGCGGTCTGGCTCGTCGATCCGGGCATCAATGGCGCCTACGGCGAACGGCCGGATGGTTCCAAGGTGCAGAAGTTCGCCGCCCCGCAGGCGCGTCTCGTCTCCTACATCATCATGGGCATTCTCGACCAGAAGCTGCCATGGGCGTTGGTGATGTTCGGCGTGATGATCGCGGTCGTCTTGCAGATGAGCTTCGTGCCGGCGCTGGCGTTTGCGGTTGGCGTGTATCTGCCGCTCGCATCGACGACGCCCATCTTTGTCGGCGGCTTGATCCGCTGGCTCGTGGACCGGCGCACGCGGCAAAAGGCGGCCTACGCGGAGATGACCGAGGAACAGTTCAACGCCGAGAGCGACAAGAGCCCCGGCGTGCTGCTGGCCTCCGGCTACATCGCGGGCGGCGCCATCGCCGGCATCTTCCTGGCGATCCTCGCCGGCGCGCTCGACAAGGTTTTCCCGACGCTGGCAGAACTTCTCGCGCGCTTCGATGCGACGATGATGGGCTGGGCCGTGGCGCACAATCCGTTCTACGCCGGCGAATACGCCGACCTGCTCGCGCTGGTCCCGTTCGCGGCGATGTGTCTGTTCCTGTTCCTCGTTGCACGGGAGAAGGTGCTGACGCCAAAGAAGCAATAATACTAGTTTATCCCCTCGGCCGGTTTCGGGTCGCGGCCGGAGGGGCCGAGCGCTTTTCTCGCGGGCGTATGAAATCCACGCGCTTTTTCATCGTTCTCGCGGCTGCGCTATGCACGACCGCCATGATGTCCGGCCAGACTGTCACCGAGTTCATCATCGCCAAGATAAACGACCGCTACCAGACGAGTGATGGCAGCACGTCCCCCGGAGACTTTGACAATACGGGCAACACCAATGCCTATGGCATATTTGCCCAGGTCACCGGCACCGGATTGTCCGGCACCTACACCTTCACTCCTCCAGGACAGTCGGCCATAAACATCAGCACCGCGGAAACGGGTTCATTGGCATATGAGAACGCGTTTGCCCATGCGACCAGCGGGGCGCTCAGCACTCCCTTCCCCGATGGGGACTATTCGATGCAAATCAACACGAGCGGAGGCCTGCAAAACATCACCGCGTTTTCGCTGACGGGTGATGCTTTTCCCGATGCGCCCATGATTACGGGTGGCACTTGGTCCCTCGGCAAACTGCTCATCGATCCGACGCAGAATTATACCCTTACATTCACCGGCTTCACCGGCTTTGGCGCGGGCGACAAAATAAGTTTGGCCGTGGATGGCTCGGGCAACAATGGGCATGATGTCACATCGACCTCGGCAGTGACCACTTTCTTGATTCCGGCCGGCAGCATTGTGCTGGCCAACGGCAACACGACCCGGGCCGAGTTGAATTTCATCAATCAAATCGATACTGATTCCTCCATTGGCGGCGCGACGGGCTTCACGGCTTACGTTTCGATTCTGTCCTTCGAGATCCAGGCCATTCCCGAGCCGTCGACCTATGCGGTGATCTTCGGGACACTGTCGCTGGCAGGTGTCATGTTCCATCGCCGTCGGCGTTCGGCCTGAGAAGACAACTACGCGTGGTTTACGAAAAGCCGGGCCTGAAGCCCGGCTTTTTCGTGTCCACGGACAGATCGTCGCCGGTGGGCGGCGCACTGCGCAGCAACTGTCCAGTAGCCAGGCAAGGGTGGCACGGCAATAGATGCGCAGCCTTGGTCTTTGTTTTGGAGCATCCTTGCCGGTAGAATACGCCCATGAATACCAAGCGTGTGCTGTTGCTGATCGCTTCGTTGGGTGCCGCAAGCGCCCTTTCTGCCCAGTCTGTCCAGTTCATCGTGTTGGATCGCCAGGTGAATTATGTCCAGACCGCCGCCGGTTCCGCCGGCCTCGCCGGAGCCACACCGTATGAATTCGTGATCGACCTGAACGGGACGGGCCTGACGGCCCCGCCGTTCACCTTCACGTTCAAGAAGCCGGGGGATCCCGACACTGTGTATGCCAGCTACGAGCAGGACACGGGCAAGGAGTGGCAGGCGCCACTCTCCGGTCTGGGGGATTTCAGTTCCATGGCGTCGCTGCACAGTGTCTTCCCGGCCGGCACCTACACCATCCAGACCAACCTGGGCAACACCTCGGCGTTGAGCATCTCGAATCTTATCGGCAGCCCGAACGACGGTTTCGGCAACACCCCGTTCGTCATCGGCACGCAGGACGGCAATCCCGTGACTTGGGCGGGCAACAAGATGCTGGTCGATCCGACCAAGCAGCTGACCCTCACCACCACCACCTTCACGACCAACAATTCTTCGTCGGACAACCGGATCGGACTCTGGCTCGGTGGTTACATGTTCAGTGATGACGTGACGAATGAAACGGCGCCCAACACCTTTGTATTCAGCGGCACCTCCGTTGAGATGCAGATTGCGGCGAACATGCTGTATGCCGGCAGCACCTACAACGGCGGCCTAGAGTTCAACGTGGTCGACGGCGCCCTCGTGGATCTCACGACGCCCTTCGGATCGGGCGCCAACGGCGTGGCGGTCTACACGGCATTCACATCGTTCTCGATCCAAGCCATCCCCGAGCCGTCGGCCTATGCGGCCATCTTCGGGGCGATGGTCCTGGCGGGGGTGGTGATGGGGCGTCGTCGCCGGGCGTGCTGAAACGTGGCACCGGCTTCCCGGTTCGGCGGGCTCACGGCCCTGAGCAAGGTCGAAGGGCAGCCGGTGAAGGACTGCGGCTGGAAGCCGCAGCCACGAAAGGCATGATTTTCCCAAGCCGGGCCTGAGGCCCGGCTTTTTAGTGTGCGGCGGGCCCGATACCACGGAGCCTTGATCGCCGATCAACGCAGGATCGGATGGCTCCAGTGCAGAAGTGGCATCGGCTTCCAGCCGATGAATCCAAATTCCGAAGAAGGAATGGCCACAAAAAGCTCAAAAAACGCAAAAGCAGGAATATGGGCACAATCCTTGCAATCGCGGCGTTCGCCACCCGAGTGAATCGCCCGAGAGGATCGTTCCGTCGATTTCTCCTCTGCGCTCTCCGCGACCTCTGCGTTTCAGTTGAGTTTTTAGGATGAATCCCTGCGGCTGGAAGCCGCAGCCACAAGGTCACTCCTCCCCGTCGAAGTAGTCGACCTCGGTGGGCCGGAAAATCGTCCGCGGCTGGCGGATGGCCCACTTCTTCGAATCGGGGTAATGGCAGGTGTCGATCAGCGGATTGTCGGCAATGATATAGAAGAGCAGGGGCTTTTTGCCGGTGTTGATGATCTCGTGCGCCTCGCCGGGCGGATGCATGAGCGCGTCGCCGGCCTTGACCTTGTGGCGTTCCTGGCCGGCGCGAACGGTGCCGGTGCCGCTGATGATGACAAACATCTCCCACTGCGCCGCGTGGCTGTGGAACGGACAGGCGGACTTGCCCGGCGGCACGCGCACGAGCTCGAGGTTGAAGGGATGGCCCTTCTTCGGCCAACCGTTGCGGACGTCACCGATGGCGCCCGAGATGTTTTTATAGGATTGCTGGAACCGGCCCTTGGGGGACTTCCAGTGCTCCCACTTCAACTTGGCGATGTTGGTCTTTTTCATGAGGAGAAACTGAAGAAGGTTTAACCACTAATAGACACTAATGGCTCACTAATTTGGAACCCCGGCGGAAGATCCATCTCCACTGGATTTATTAGTGATCAATTAGCGTGGATTAGTGGTTAATGGGATCGGTCGATTTCCGTGTGTTCCGTGGTAAATCATATTGGTTCGTAGATGACCGGGTTGGTCAGCGTGCCGATCTTTTCGATCTCGATGCTCACGGTGTCACCGGGCTTGAGCCAGACCGGGGGCTTGCGGGCGAAGCCGACGCCGTGCGGCGTGCCGGTGAGGATGATCGTGCCGGGCAACAGCGTCTTGCTGCCGCTGAGGAACTCGATGAGCGTGGGCACGTCGAAGATCATGTCGTTGGTGTTCCAATCCTGCATCACCTCGCCGTTGAGCACGGTCTTGAGGCGGAGATTGTTCGGGTCGGGAATTTCGTCTCGCGTCACGAGCACCGGGCCGAGCGGGCAGAAGGTGTCGAAGCTCTTGCCCTGGCACCACTGGCCGCCGCCACCATCGCGCTGCCAGTCGCGCGCCGAGACGTCGTTGGCGCAGGTGTAGCCGAGCACGTAGTCCAAGGCGTCGGCCTTGCTGACATTCTTGCAGCGCCGGCCGATGACGATGGCGAGTTCGCACTCGTAGTCGACGCGGGTGCTCGCGAGTTTTTGGGGGATCTCGATCGGGTCGCCGGGGTGCTGGACGCTCGCGGTGTTCTTGATGAAAAGGACGGGGTGGGGCGGCGGCGGGTTGTTGCTCTCGGCCGCGTGCTTCTTGTAGTTGAGTCCGATGCAGAGGATGTTCGTCGGCTGCAGCGGCGCGAGCAGCTTGCCGGGTTGCACGACCTGGTCGGTGACACGGAATTCGCCGAAGATGTCGCCGGCGACGGCCCGGGCCGAGCCGTCGGGTTGCAGGGTGGCGTAGGCGGGGCCGGCCGGGGTAAGATGGCGGATTAGTTTCATGAGAGAAGGGCTTTAACCACGAATTGCACGGATGATCACGGAAGAAAATTCAAGGCAGTTGCACAGGAGGTAACGGAGGGAACAGAGAGAGGCAGGTTGAATGGGCGGAGGAGTTACAAAGACAAGCGGGAGCGAAAAACCTCGGCGAGCCCGGCCTTGTCGAGGCGTTTCTCGGCGATGGCGATCATGGCGTTGTAGAGCTGGGCGTCGGTGACGCCGGAAGTGTTGACGCTATTATGTTCGAGGAAGAACAGGGCCGTGGTGATCGCGGTGCGTTTGTTACCGTCGATGAACGGTTGATTCTCGGCGATATGGTAAGCATAGGCTGCGGCCAGATCGAACAAGTCGCCCTGGCCGTAAAAGTGCGTGTTCATCGGCTGCGCGAGCGCAGACTCGAGGCCATGCTCGTTTCTCAAGCCATCTTGGCCGCCGTGCTGCTCGAGTGAAAGGCGATGCAGCGCGTCCACCTGCTCCCGGGTCATGAAAATCGGGTCATCCATGGCCCGATGCCGTTATTGCGCCAGTTTTCTCAGCAGATCCTTGCGCTCGGTGAAAATTTTATCCGTGATCCGCTTGAAGGTCGCATCGTCAACCTGGCGTGGACCCGCCACGGTGGCCGCCGCCTTCGCCGGCTTTTTGGCGGGGTAGGCGGCCTTGGGCTCCTCGATCTTGTGCGGCTTCTTGCTCACGTCCCCAAGCTGGTCCGGGAGCCCGTTGCTGTCAACCGGGCCGGCTCCGTTCTCCCCGGAAGGTGTCAAACTGTGCGGTCGAACGGTCCTGTTTCGGGCTTTGATAACCAAGCCTGGCTGCGGTGGGCGCCACAAAAGCACGATTAAACATGGATCGTGAGTTCCTGATCTGCCCAAAGAAACATCAGACAATTTGCACTCGCGTGACTGGATCTGACGCTAATTCTGCATCGGTGTCTTTTCAGATGATTCGATTAACGAGTTACGCTAATCCGGTCGAAGCGGAGATGGCGTGTGAATTTCTGAAAGCCCAGGGCATCAGGGCCGAGGTTGCGGATGGCACGAGTATGAGCGTGTTCGGTGCGGGGAATCCGCTGACGGCCCAGATGCTGGTTGTCGACAGGGCTCAGTCCGCAGAAGCCAGAGCCCTGCTGGCCGGCTATGCAAAATCTCAATCTGGGCAGGCATCGACCGAAGGAGATAAAATCCCAAGCAAGCGTTTTGACGGCTACTATGAGGCATCATGGAATGAGCGGGAGAGGGCTGCGGAGAGTGCTTTTCGTGCCGCGGTTATCGGCTGGTTTGTTCCATTCGTGAGCTGGTGGGCGGCATGGAAGCTCATGCAGGTTGTTTCGTTGAAAATGCCGCTCAATGTGCGTTGCTCCAAGCGCGCCAAGATCGCTGCCGCAATCATGTCGGTGCCGGCACTATTATACCTCGTGGTTTTGATATTGGTGATCGTGCCGTAATTGCCGGCTGGCCCGGTTGCTTCACGCTCACTTATGGCTCCCGGGACACTCTCCACCCGGGCGTGGTCGAGCCACGCCCCTGCGACGAAGGCGGGATCAGGTGATCCCGCCCTGCAGCGTGACTGGCGGAATCATTTTCCCTTTCACTCTACCTTTCAACTCGCGGCGCCGGGCGCCGCAGGGCTTGCATTGCGTTCCGCAGTTTTGCTCACTCGGCGGCACATGGCTCCGCCGCGCCGCAAGCACATCTTCCGCCTCGCTCCGCCTCCGCCCATGACGATCTACGTCCGGCGTGGCTACGGCCGGATGCTCGCGGAGGAATACGCGGCCCTCAAGGTGAAGCGCGCCGCCCTGGTGGAGGACAAGATCGAGGCGCACAGCCAGGGCGACCTGCGCGAGAACTTCGGCTTCAAGGCCGCCAAGGACGCGATCCGCGCCGTCGACCGCAAGCTGGACGAACTCGACCGCTTTTCGCGCCGCAACACCTTCATCGAGGTGAACCCGGCGGCCTGGCTGACCAAGCCGACGGATTTCGTCCAGCTCGGTCACGTGGTCCGCATCGAAAAGGAGGATGTCGGGGCGAAGCGGAAGCACCGGTTCGAGTTTCTCGTCGCGACCTACGGCGAGACGGCGACCGATTCGGAGAGCGGCATCGAATGCCTCCCGCATAACTCCCCGCTCGCCGCGGTTCTGCTCGGTCTCACTGTCGGCAAACCTGCGCGGGTCGAGCTGCCCGCCGGCCCGGCGATCCTCACCATGCTTTCGATCCGTAATCCAACGCAGGCCGAGCTCGACCGTCTGCTTGCCGCCATCAAGCCGCCGGAGAGCGAGGACGGGGAATAGGAGTCATTTTAACCACGAATGCTTCGCCTAACGGCTGCGCTTGGCAATCCCCTCCGCCTAATCGGCTCCAGGTTTGGTTCCGGGGAGCGGCTAATCGCCGCTTGCATATGCTTCTGGTTTCTCAGTCGGCGATTAGCCGACCCCGAAGCCACTTGGCGGAGCCTATTATCCGCCTGAGTTTCGCGCAGCGAGAACTCAGCCGGAACGATGCAATTGAACTGCCCGTTTCCTCTGAAGCGGTGCGCACTCAATGGTGGAACCCGTCCTCCGGACGGGTTGTTGGACGCACGCCAAGGCAAACCGGTCCGGAGGACCGGTTCCACCCACCTCAACTGCATGAGTCCGGCTCAGGACGGACCCTGGGCAGCCAGTCAGACCGCGACAGGGTCGAAGCTGCACCAAGCAGCATCGCCGGTAGGCGATGCATTCGTGGTTAGACCCGGATCGGTTACCCTTACGCCTTTGGTGCCTCGGCGTAAGCTTCCATACCGACGCAGGAGCAGACCAGGTTGCGGTCGCCGTAGACGTTGTCCACGCGGCCGACCGAGGGCCAGAACTTCGAGGCGCGCGTCCACTTGTCGGGGAACGCGGCGGTCTCGCGGGAGTAGGGGTGGGGCCACTCGCCGGCGGTCACGGCCGCCGCGGTGTGCGGGGCGTGTTTGAGCGGGTTGTTGGCCTTGTCGCTCTGGCCGTTGGCGACGGCCGCCATTTCGCCGTGGATGGCAATCAGCGCGTCGCAGAAGCGGTCGAGTTCGGTCTTCGTCTCGCTCTCCGTCGGCTCGATCATGAGCGTGCCCGGGACGGGGAAGGACATCGTCGGGGCGTGATAGCCGTAATCCATCAAGCGTTTCGCGACGTCCTCGACCTCGAGGCCGTGCTTTTTCCACGGGCGGAACTCCAGGATGCACTCGTGCGCCACTAGGCCGCTGCCGCCCTTGTAGAGGACGGGGAAGAAGTTCTCCAGGCGCTTGGCGATGTAGTTGGCGTTGAGGATGGCGAACTGGGTCGCGCGCGCGAGGCCGTCGGGGCCCATCATGCGGATATACATCCAGGTGATGACGAGGATGCTCGCGCTGCCCCAAGGCGCGGCCGAGACCGCGCCCATTTGAGATTTGAGATCTGCAATTTGAGCTTCCGGTCGTGCCGGCACGACCGGATGGCCGGGGAGGAACGGCACGAGCTGCTTCGCGACGCCGATCGGGCCGACGCCCGGGCCGCCGCCGCCGTGCGGGATGCAGAAGGTCTTGTGGAGGTTGAGGTGGCAGACATCCGCGCCGATGAAGCCGGGCGAGGTGAAGCCGACCTGCGCGTTCATGTTGGCGCCGTCCATGTAAACCTGGCCGCCGGCGACATGGATTGTCTTGCAGATGTCGCGGATGGAGGTCTCGAACACACCGTGGGTGGACGGGTAGGTGACCATGAGCGCGGCGAGGTTGGCGGCGTGCTCGGCGGCCTTGGCCTTGAGGTCGGCGACGTCGATGTTGCCGCTGGCGTCGCAGGCGACGGCCACGACCTTGAAGCCGCACATGGCGGCGCTGGCGGGATTCGTGCCGTGGGCGCTGGTCGGGATCAGGCAGATGTTGCGGTGCCCCTCGCCGCGCGACTCGTGGTAGGCGCGGATGCAGAGCAGGCCGGCATATTCGCCCTGGGAGCCGGCGTTGGGCTGGAGCGATACGGCGGCGAAGCCGGTGATCTCGGCGAGCCATTTCTCGAGGTCCTTGAAGAGCTTCGCGTAGCCCTTCGTCTGGTCGGCGGGCGCGAACGGGTGCAGCCGGCCGAACTCCGGCCAGGTCACGGGGAACATCTCGCTCGTGGCGTTGAGCTTCATCGTGCACGAGCCGAGCGAGATCATCGAGTGGACGAGGGAGAGATCCTTCGTCTCGAGCCGCTTGATGTAGCGGAGCATCTCGTGCTCGGTGTGGTATTTGTTGAAGACGGCGGCGGTGAGGTAGGCGGAGGTGCGCTCGAAGGGATTGGGGTAGGGACGGACCGCCGGGCCGTCCGTTTCGTCTGATGGCGGGCCCAGCGGTCCCGCCCTACCTGTGAAACAGCCGAGCAACGCTTCCACTTCATCGACCGTCGTCGTCTCGTCGAGGGAGATCCCGACGGTCGAGGCGTCAACGACGCGGAGATTGATCTTCGCGGCGGCCGCGGCGGCATGAATCTTGGCGGCGTCGATGCCGGAGACGGTCAGGGTGTCGAAGACGGGCTCGGCGTTGACGGTGGCGCCGGCGGCTTTCAGGCCGTCCGCCAGCAACTGGGCCAGCAGGCGGGTGCGCTGCGCGATGCGTTTCAGGCCGGCGGGGCCGTGGTAGACGGCATACATCGAGGCCATGACGGCGAGGAGCACCTGCGCGGTGCAGATGTTGGACGTGGCCTTGTCGCGGCGGATGTGCTGTTCCCGGGTGCCGAGCGCGAGGCGCAGGGCCGGGTTGCCGTGGACGTCCTTCGAGACGCCGATCAGACGGCCGGGCATCTGGCGCTTGAACTCGTCCTTGGTGGCGAGGAAACCGGCGTGCGGCCCGCCGAAGCCCATCGGCACGCCGAAGCGCTGGGCGGAACCGACGGCGACGTCGGCGCCGAACTCGCCCGGGGCGCGGAGCAGGGTGAGGGCGAGCAAGTCGGTCGCCACGACGGTCAGCGCACCGGCGGCGTGGGCTTTCTCGAAGAACGCCGCGAAGTCGTGGATGCTGCCCGTGGTGTCGGGATACTGCACGAGCACGCCGAAGACCTTGCCGGCGAAATCATAGGTGCGGTGGTCGCCGGTCACGACGGCGACGTTGAGGGGCTTGGCGCGGGTGCGGACGATGTCGATGGTCTGCGGGTGGCATTTTTCCGAGACGAAGAACACGGAGGGCTCGTGGCTGTCGCCGAGCTTCACGCGGTGGCACATCATCATGGCCTCGGCGGCGGCGGTGCCCTCGTCGAGCATCGAGGCGTTGGCGATCTGCAGGCCGGTCAGGTCGGTGACGACGGTCTGGAAGTTGAGCAGCGCCTCGAGCCGGCCCTGGGAAATCTCGGCCTGGTAGGGCGTGTAGGCGGTATACCAGGCGGGGTTTTCCAAAATGTTGCGCTGGATGACGCCCGGGGTGGCGGTGTCGTAATAGCCCAGGCCGATGTAGCTGCGGAACACCTTGTTTTTCGCCGCGATCGCGCGGAGTTCGGCCAGGGCGGCCGTCTCGCTGGCTGCCGCGGGGAGGCGGAGCGGGCGCTTGAGGCGGATCTTCGGCGGCACGGCGGCGTCTGTCAGCGCGTCGAGCGAAGCGAAGCCGGTCACCTGCAGCATCTCGGTGACCTCAGCGGCGGGCGAACCGTTGTGGCGGCGTTCAAAAGTGTCTAGTGGAGCGAGCAGATCGCGGGAGGAAGACATGCCGCGGACGGTAGGCATGCGGGCGGAGGTGGTGCAACAGCGATTTGGGCGGGGACCGCTCAATTAATGGTTGTTTTGCGGCGAGCAATCCGGCCCCGGCACACGGCGCTGGACACCGGGCCGCTCGCAGTGCTGGATCGCCACGGCCCGTGGTGCGGGCCTCGCGATGACAATGCCTTACCCGACCAAGCAGGCCCGGGCCGCCTACATCGACCGGCGGCTGGAGGAGCTCTATCCGGAGACGCCCATCCCGCTGGATCACCGCGACGCCTACACGCTGCTGGTGGCCGTGCTGCTCTCGGCCCAGTGCACGGACAAACGCGTGAATCTCGTCACACCGCACCTGTGGGCGCTGGCAGACAATCCCGCGGCCATGGCGCGCGTGCCGGTGGCGCAAATCCAGGCGGTCATCCGGCCGTGCGGGTTGTCACCGCAAAAGGCGAAGGCCATCAGCGGGCTTTCGCGTCTGATCATGGAAAGGCACGCGGGCGCCGTGCCCCGGACGTTCGAGGAGCTCGAGGAGCTGCCGGGTGTCGGCCACAAGACCGCGTCGGTGGTGATGAGCCAGGCGTTCGGCGTGCCGGCGTTTCCCGTGGACACACACATCCACCGGCTGGCGCAGCGGTGGAAACTGACGAACGGACGCAACGTCGAGCAGACCGAGCGCGATCTGAAAAAACTTTTCCCGCCGGAGCGCTGGAACCGGCTGCATTTGCGGATCATTTTCTACGGGCGCGAGCACTGCACGGCCCGCGGCTGCGACGGCACGGTCTGCGAGCTTTGCACGACCCTGTTTCCGAAGCGCAATCAGGCCGTCGGCGTGCGATAGTAGGCCGGGCTAATAATTCCGCGGTTCGCCTGAGACGGCTTGTGGGTGGCCGCTTTATACCCATTGTATGCACAGTCTCGCACCTGACCAACTCGGGCAATTGGTCCAATCCCTTCATCCCCTCGCGAGATGACACACACTCCCGGGCGCATGCCGGCCTCCCGCATCAACACCCCTTTCAGCCTGTCCATGGTTTACGCCGTGGCAGGAGTGACGTGGATTGTGGGCAGCGACAGCTGGGTGTCGTGGCGGAATGGCGTGCCGTTGGAAACGTGGAGCATCAACACGGCGAAAGGACTGCTGTTCATCGGCGTCACCACGTTGTTGCTCCATGTGCTCACGAAGCGGCTGGTGCGGCGGCACGTGGAGACGGAAAACGCCCTGCGGGACAGCGAGCAGCGACTGAAACTGGCGCTGGAGGCGGCCAACCAGGGAATCTACGACCTGAACGTCCAGACGGGTGAGACCACGGTGAACGAATCGTATGCGACCATGCTCGGTCATGACCCGGCCACATTTCGCGAAACCAACGCGGCTTGGCGCGAACGCCTGCATCCGGAGGATCGCGAGAGGGTCTATCGCGTCTATGCCGACTACGTGGCCGGCCGGCTCGACCAGTATCACGTGGAATTCCGCCAGAAGACCAAGTCGGGCGACTGGCGGTGGATTCTGTCCCATGGCCGCGTGGTCGAGCAGGACGCCGCCGGCCGGCCCCTGCGCATGCTCGGCACGCACACGGACATCACCGACCGCAAGAGTGCCGAGGAGCGGACGAAGGATGCCCTGCAGTTTGCGCGCACCGTGCTGCATTTCTCGCCGTTGGGCGTCATCACCTACCGGGCCGACGGCTTCGCCTCGACCGCCAATGCGGCGGCGGCCCGGATCGTCGGCACGGATGTGGCGGGGTTGCTTGGACAAAATTTCCGCAAATTGGAGTCCTGGAAGCGCCACGGTCTGCTCGCCGCCGCCGAGGAGGCGCTGGCCACCGGGAAGGAGGTCGTGCGCAGCGGCCCCTTCGTGAGCACCTTCGGCCGTTCGCTTTGGCTGGTGATCCGGTTCATCCCTTTCCACTTCCTGGGCGAGGAGCACCTGCTGGTGATATTGAACGATGAAACGGAGCCGCGCCGGGCGCAGGAGAGCATCAACCTGCTCAATGCGGCCGTGCAGGCCTCGCCGAGCGGCTGGGTGATCACCGACGCCGAGGGCGTGATCGAGTTCGTCAATCCGGGCTTCACGGCGATGACCGGTTACACCGCGGCGGAAGCGGTCGGGCGGAAAACCAGCATCCTGAAATCCGGCCGGCAGAACGCCGCCTTCTACGCCGCGATGTGGGAGAACATCCGGCACGGGGAGGTCTGGCACGGCGAGTTGGAGAATTGCCGGAAGGACGGGTCCTTCTACCAGGAGCAGATGACCATCGCGCCCGTGCGCGACGAACAGGGGCGGATCGCGCACTACGTCGCGGTCAAGCACGACGTCTCCGAGCACAAGAAACTCGAACAGCAGATCAGGCGCACCCAGCGGCTGGAGAGCATCGGCCTGCTGGCCAGCGGCATCGCCCACGATCTGAACAACATCCTCTCCCCGATCACGCTCGCCCTCGAGTTGCTCAAGGTCAAATACCCCGCGGGCGACGCCGAGAGGCTGCTGAGCATGATCGAGACCTCCGCGAAGCGCGGCGCCGGCATCGTGCGGCAGGTGCTGACCTTCGCCCAAGGGATGGACGGGGCACGGGTTGAGGTGCAGCCCAAGCATCTGCTGAAGGACATCGGCGGACTGATCGACGAGACATTCCCGCGCAGCATCCGGTCCGAGCTGATCGTTGCCCCGGACGTCTGCCCTGTCCTTGGCGATGTCACCCAGCTGCACCAAGTGATGCTCAACCTCGCCGTGAACGCGCGCGATGCCATGCCGGAAGGCGGGACGCTGCGGCTGAGCGCGCGCAATGTCACTTTGGAGCGGGAGCGTGAGTCCGGCGCGGTGCGGCTGCGGCCGGGTTGTTACGTGGAACTGGTGGTCGCCGATACCGGCAGCGGCATCCCGCCGGAGGTGATGGAGCGGATGTTCGAGCCGTTCTATACGACCAAGCCGCAGGGCAAGGGGACGGGCCTGGGCCTGTCCACCGTCTACGGCATCGTGCGCAGCCACGGCGGGTTGGTGGAAGTGCAAAGCACCCCGGGCCAGGGCACGGAATTTCGGGTGCTGCTGCCGGCGGTCACCGTTCCCGTGTCCGCCCCAAGCCCGCGTTCATCCGCGCATCCCATGCTGCCGGCGGGTGGCGGGCGCCGGGTGCTGGTCGTCGATGACGAGGAGGCCATCCGCCTGGTGACCGCCCGGACGCTGGAACGGCACGGCTACGTCGTCGAGACGGCCCAAGACGGGATGGAAGGCCTGGAAAAATACCGCAGCCAGCCCGGGATTTTTGCCGCGGTGCTGACCGACCTGATGATGCCCAACATGAACGGCTACCAAATGGCGGCGGAGATCCGGCGCATCGATACCAAGATACCGATCGTGGTTTCCTCGGGCGTGACCGTGGAAGGTTCCGCGGACGGAACGGATCTCGCGCTGGCGCAGCTCGGCATCCGCACCCGGTTGGCCAAGCCCTATACCGAGGAACATTTGCTGCGCACCCTGGCCGCGGAGCTGGCCCTGTCCGCCGGTCAAAGGAAGGGTTGAGGAGCGCGGCGGGGATGGCGCAAAGGGAGAGCCGGCAACCGGTGCGCAGCAAGGGCCAAGGGCTGCGCAGCGGCCCCGGCCGGCGGGGTGTATTTTTGCGGCGTGAAACCGAACCTCCATCCCCTCGCCGGACTCTCCTCCCTCCAGCGCTGGTTTCTCGGCACGGCCTGGCTGGTGATCGCATTGAAGTGCGTCGCCGTCAGCTGGGCCATCCCACACTACGGTGTGCCGATCGCGCCATGGGTGATCATCGGGCCGACCCTGTTCTTCGCCGCGGTCGTCACCGTGATCTGGACGACCCATCACGAGGAATAGCGCCAAGGCATGATACTCGGTGGACACCGGTTGCCATGGCCGGTGAGACAGGTGGCATGGCCGGAAACCATGTTTTTACCTCCGAAAACGGGCAATTTCCCCCTGGATATAAAACAAGGTTGATTTGGGCAGAGGGGCGGTTAACCGTCTGCCCCTCGTTTTGGACGCCTAGCTCAGTTGGTTAGAGCACCTGCTTCACACGCAGGGGGTCACTGGTTCGAGTCCAGTGGCGTCCACCATCCTTCGCCAGAGCGGAGCGAGGACGAAGGATGCCCTCCATAGGCTTGTCGACGGAGGGCACTTCACTTACGTCGGCGGTTGAGGCTGCGGATGGCAGGCCAGCCAAGAAATGAGATTTTGCTTCTTCTGGAGAAAATGCCTGGCGCTGTGGCTGGTCGGGGAGGACTGGTTTCCGCGCGTCCCTTGACTTGGATGCCGCGCTAAGGGAAGGTGCGCGGCGCATGAGTCAAAGTGCCAATGAACCGATTGCCGCCAACGGGGTGTCCGATGCCCCGACCACCGTGATGCGGGTCCTGTGGGCGCTGAGTCTTTCCCATCTGATCAACGACACGCTCCAGGCGTTGCTGCCGGCGATCTATCCGTTGCTGAAGAATTCCTACGGCCTCACTTTTACCCAGATCGGACTGATCACACTGACTTATCAGGTGACGGGCTCGCTGCTGCAGCCCTTGGTGGGTTTTTATACGGATCGTCATCACAAACCCTATTCGCTGGCCGTGGGCATGGGGGCGACGCTGGTCGGGCTCGCCGTGCTCTCGCAGGCGTCGAGTTTCCATCTGCTGTGCGCCGGGGCGGGCACGGTGGGGCTGGGCTCGGCGATCTTTCATCCCGAGGCCTCACGGGTGGCCCGGATGGCCTCGGGCGGCCGGCACGGATTTGCCCAATCCCTTTTCCAGGTGGGCGGCAATCTCGGTTCGTCGCTCGGGCCGCTGCTGGCGGCGGCGATCATCATCCCGCGGGGGCAGGGGGACATCCTGTGGTTCACCCTGCTGGCCTTCGGCGGCATCCTCCTGCTCACCCGGGTGGGCGGATGGTATCGGCGCAATCTCGCGCGGTTGAAACCGCGGGCACCTGTGGCCGGCGAAACCGCCCCGGTGCGGCTCACGCGTGGCAAGGTCGCCCTGGCCCTCGCCGTGCTCATCATGCTGATCTTCTCGAAGTATTTTTATCTGATCAGTCTGACCAATTACTACACGTTCTACCTGATCGAAAAATTTCACGTCTCGGTGCAGGCGTCGCAGATCGGTTTGTTCGTGTTCCTGTTCGCCGTGGCGGCGGGGACGATCATCGGCGGTCCGGTGGGCGATCGCATCGGTCGCAAGCTGGTCATCTGGATTTCCATCCTTGGGGTGGCGCCTTTCTCGCTCCTGCTGCCGCATGTGGGGCTGACGGGGACGGTGGTGCTCACGGTGTTCATCGGCCTGATCCTCGCCTCGGCCTTTTCGGCCATCCTCGTCTATGCGCAGGAACTGGTGCCGGGGAATGTGGGGCTGATGGCCGGACTGTTCTTCGGCCTCGCGTTTGGCGCGGCCGGCATCGGCTCGGTGCTGTTGGGACATCTCGCCGACCACACGAGCATCCGTCATGTGTTTCAGGTCAGCGCGTTTTTCCCGCTGCTCGGCCTGCTGACCGCGTTTCTGCCGGAGGTGGAGGTCAGGCGGCGGCCGTCGTGAGGCGGCTGGGATCGGCCAGCTGGCGGCGGTAGACCTCCAGCACGGTGGAGAAATTCTGCCGGGCATCAAAGTGCTCCCGGGCTGTCGTCCGGTGGTTCGACGGTCCGGCGGCCCCGCCGGCGCGACACCGGGCCGACCACTGCCGGATGGCCCGGGCGAAACCCGCGATGTCGCCGATGGGGGCCGACCAGAGGTGAGAGAGCGGCCGATTGAGCAAGCCTCCGTTGCCGGGCGCTTCGCTGAGGATGAGCGGCAGGTCGCATGACATCGCCTCGAGCGCGCTGAGCGACAGGCCTTCATACAGCGACGTCAGGATGAAGCCGTCCACGCTGCGGTAGAAATCCACCGGCGTGGCAAGATAGTCGTGACGGATGATGCGGGCCTGCAGGCCATGCGTCCGGACATAAAGGTCGAGCTCGGGCGCGAGGTCGCCGCAGCCGAGATGAAACAGGACCAGGTCCGGTTCCGTCTCCAGCGTCCGGGCAAAGGCCCGATAAAGCGTGAGCGGATCCTTTTGACGGCTGGCGCGCCCGATCGACCCGAGGATCAGCGCATGGGGCGGGAGTCCGAACTTCCGGCGAAGGCCGAGCTTCTGGGCGGGGTCCGTCGGCGGAGTGAACCGCTGGGTGTCGACGCTGTTGGGCACACAGAGGGTGCGGGCGGCGGGCAGGCCGAGCCGCCGGCGCGCATAATCCTGTTCATCCTGCGAGCAGTTGATCGTGAAACTGAAATGGCCGAGCACGCGTTCGATGCCGTCGTAGAGCAGGCGGGCGGCGCGGAACTGCGGGCGCATGCCAGGGTAGGCGTGCGCGTGGTAAATCTGGGGAGTGCGGACACCCAGCAGCGGCAAGGAACGCGCGAGCGCCCCGGCTTTGGAGCTGTGACTGTGGATGATGTCGGGGCGCGTGCGGCGGACGAGGGCATGCAGCGCAAACCAAGCCCGCAGATCCGCCGGTTCCGGCGCGTTGGCGGTGGCCAGGTTGAGGGTTTCCCCGCCTTGTTGCCGGACAAATCCGACCAGCGTGCCGAGCGCCTCGCTGCCGCGCCGGTCGGAATAGGCGAGATGGACGACGACGCCTTGCTCCACCAGGAAATGCGCCAGTCCCTCGACATAGCGGAAGACGCCGTCGACGCCGGGTTCGGAGACGAGCAGCACCGTCAGCATGATTCCAAATGGTGGAGCCCTGCCTCCGGACGGGTTTTCCCGATGGGCGCATGTTGAAACGCGTCCGGAGGCCGCGTTCCACCTTCGGCGGCCCAAGACCGGGGATCGAGCGATCGGTAGACCTCGAGCAGGTCGTCCACGTGGCGCTCCGCGGTCCAGGGATCGCGCCAATACCACCGGTAGGCGGCGGCGCCGAGCCGGGCGGCCAGTGCGTCGTCCGCGGCGAGCCGTTGCATGGCTCCGGCGAGGGAGGTCGCCGAACCATGGGTGAAATGCAGGCCGTTTTCCTCGTGGCGGATGTGGTCGGTCGCCGCGCAGCCGTCGGCCACGAGTGTCGGCACGCCGGCCGCCGCGGCCTCGATCGCGACGAGGCCCAGGGTTTCATACCAGAGCGAAGGAAAAACGAGGGCGCGCGCCCGGGCCAGTTCCGCGCGGATGCCGGCGGCGTCGAGCCAGCCGGTGAAACGCGCCTGCGGGCACAGCTGGCGCAACTCGGGCAGCAATTCCCCTTCGCCGACGAAGGTGACGGGCAGACCGGTGGCGCGGGCGGCCTGGGCCAGAAGCCGCACGCCCTTCTCCGGAACCAGCCGGCCGATGAAGAGAAACGCGCGGTTGGCGGCGACCGGCGAGGGGCCCCGGTCGGCAAAGTCGACGGGATTGCGGACCACCGTCGCGGGCGTGGCGGCGGGCAGGTGAGGCCGCAGGCGATCCAGGCTGAAGTGCGAGACGCCGACGTAGTGGGCGACCTGCTGCGGGAGACTGAACAGGCGATTTTGCAGGAAGATGCGCGCGAACCGCCAGAGCTTCTGCGCCTGATTGTGCCGGTCGCATTCGCATCCCAGGCACGCGAGCGAGAGCGGCTGACGGAGGCATATCCGGCCGGTGGAATGCTCGAAAAAACCGCCGTTGGGACATGTGATAAAAAAATCGTGCAGCGTGACGACGAGAGGAAAGCCCCGGGCCGTGACCGTTTCCAACGCGGCCGGCGAAAGCGCCTTCATCCAGGTGTGAGCATGGACGAGGGTCCGGGCCGGATCGCGGCCGGACAGCAGCCGGCGCAGCGCGCGCACCGCACCGCCATTGCGCAGACCCGAGAAGGCCGCCTGGAGACGGCGGGGATTCTTCGCCAGCTCCCACTGGCCGAGGCACACGACTTCCAGTCCGGGCACACCTTGCAGCTGCGGCGCAACCGGGCCGACGCAGGAGAAATAGGTCACCTTGAACCCGCGTTGGGCAAGCTCCGTGGCCGACGCGATGGCCACGGCGGTGGATCCGCCGGTGAGGGTGGCGTAGTCGTTCAGCACGATGATTTCAGGCACGGTGCCGGTCATGACGATTGGCGGAGCAGATCATAGCTCCGGGCAAAACCGCGGAACCGTCGGATCCGGTCGAAATATCGCGGCAGGTTGTGCACCCGGTAGCGCAGCGCGGCGAAATGCCGGCGCCAGGCCGGGAGGCGGACGGGGAGATGGCGGGACACAATGTGGCGCTGCTCGCGGACGGTCAGCTCGGTGTTGCCCGAGAGCTGGCCGGCGCGGAGACGGAACTGGGCCACCGCGGTGGGATAATAACGGAAGCGTTCCCCCGCGGCGCAGGCGCGCAGCCAGAAGTCGAGATCGGCGCACAGGCTGTAGCGCGTGTCGAAACCCTGCAGGCGGGCGACGCATTCGTGGTGGAACAGCATGCCCTGCTGCATGAGCGGGCTGATGTCCTGCTGCAGCAGGGCGGGAATCCAGCGTGCGTCGCGCTCGACGGTGACCAGTCCGAGGCGGCGGCCCGCCTCGTCGATCATCTCGACGTTGCCATAAGTGACGGGCTCGGGATCCGGCCGGATCAGGTGGGTGCGGGCCACCTCGCCGAAGCCGGGAAGCAGCAGATCGTCGTCGTTGATGTAGGTGAACCAATGCCAGTCCTTCGACACGAGGGACAACGCGACATTGAGAGCGCCATAGAGGCCGCCCTCACGGCCGGCGTCGGCCACGACCTGGGTGCCCGGGTAGCGGGCCTGCAGCGATGCCACCAACGGGAAAGGGACGGCCAGCACGTGCCGGATCGAAAGCGGCAGAGCGGCCACCGCGGCCACCGTCTGGTCGAGGAAGCGCGACTCGCCCAAGGTGGGGGTGACGACGAGGAGGGTGGGCATGGTCGCGATCATGGTTGCGCGGTCTCGATGGCGGCGGTCACGAGCGTGGAGTCGAAGCCGATGTTGCCGGCGGCCCCGGGGTCGACGGCAAAGTCCACGGTGCTGCCGGACCGGAGGGTATGCTGGAAGTCGAACGTGCCGACGATGGACGTGCTGGTGCCGAGGTTGGCGGAGTAGACGGTCTGACCGTCGATCAGCACGCGGACGCGCACGCCGTCGCCTTGCGTGCTGAGGAGCCGGAAACGGCCGGTCAGGTGCACCGGCCCGCTGTGGGTGCTGACCCAACGGCGCACGGCGGAGACCAGCGTGTTTTCCGTCCGGCTGGGATGCTGGTCGATGTCGGTGATGGAGATGGAACCGTAGGGGCCGGTCCATTCCTCCTTCCAATCGGTGACGCGCGCGCCGGGCAGCGGCTGGAAGACGGTGCTGTCGCCCAGAAACACGCCGTAGTGCCAGCCCAGGCCTCCTTGCTGGTTGGAAAACCCGGCGGCGGAATCGGCGAGCGGCGTGGTCGATCGGGCGGTGTTGGCCCCGGCCAGCGCGGGCAGCGGGCCGGTGACGAACACCGGGGAATCGGTCACCGTCAGGCTGGACGTCGCTACGGTCGAACCGAACAGGTCAACCACGCCCGTGCCGCCAGGCACGGCGACGGAGAAGGGCGTGAGCGACCAAAGGATGCGCAGGTCCTGTCCGCTGGCATTGCGGAAGTGCAGGGAATAGACCCCGGGGCCGGTCTTCTCGCGGGCGATGAAACTGGCGCCGCGCAGCTGGGTGTTGAGCACCTTCAAGGCGGTGTAGGCGGGCTTGGGCGTCAGCGCGGCGTCGTTTTTCACGAGGCCCATGGTCGGATTCTCCACGTCGTCCCGGAACAGATACCAATAGACCCGCTCGACCCCGACGGAGGCGAAGAGGGCGCCGGCGCGGACGAGGAACCTGGCCTGCGTGGCTTCGTCGATGCTCAGGTCGCCGGGCGCGGCGGCCGGGCGCGTGCCCCAGCCGTATTCCGTGACCCACACCGGCTTGGTGGCGCCGCGGTTGTAGCGGGCGATCAGGTTCTGCAGCGCGACGATCTGCAGCTCCAGTCCCTCGGGCGGATCGTAGCTGCGGTAGGGATGGACCGAAACGGCGTCCAGGTGGTCGAGCGCGCCGCCGGCAAAAAGTTTTTCGAGATACGGCAGCGGCACGCCGGCGGTGGAGCCGCCGACGATGGTCACGTCGGGCCGGATCTCGCGGATGGCGGCGGTGGCGGCCCGGAGCATCTTGAGGTAGGTGCCGGCGCGGTCGAGCGTGGCCGGGCCCTTGTTGAAGGTGCCGTTGTATTCGTTCCAGATCTCGAGCATCCCGATCTGCGGATAGCGCCGGAGCACGGCGGTCGCATAACGCGCGTAGCCGGCGAAACCGGCGTCGGTGTAGGGAGTCTGACCGCCGTCGTAGTTGGTGTTCTCGAAGGTGAGCTCGATCAGCGGGCTGATGTTGTTGCTTTGGAGCGTCGCCATGTAGGCGTCGTAGGCGGCCGGAAAACTGAAGTTGCCGGCGCCCGGCTCGACTATCTGCCAATAAAGTTCGTCGCGGACGGAGCCGATGTTGCCGGCCGTGAGGCGCGGCACGACCGAGGTGTTCCAACCCTGGCCGAAGTGGGTCTGGACGCCCAAAAAAAAGCCGGAGCCGCCCGGCGCCGGAGTTTCAGGTGACGGCACGGGAGTATTCGGCTGAGGGGTGGTCGGAGAAGGCGAGGCGGCGGCGCTTTCGCCATCGCAGCCGGTGAGACCGCCCGCCAGCAGGAGCACGCAGGCCAGCAGTCCGGGGCGGAAATGAAGTGGGTTGGTTTTCACGATGATCGGCCTCGCGCGCGGAAATTGGACCAGCGCGTAATGGCCTGGTCCGGCTCCGGCAGGAGGCGGCAGGGTTTGCATGGCGTGCCGACGGCCAGATGGCGCGGCGGGAGATCATGGAGCACGAGCGAGGACGCGCCGATGACGGCGTTGTCCCCGATGTTGACGCCGGCACAGATCGTCACGCGGGTTCCGCACCAGACTCCGGCTCCGATGTGCACGGGAGACGATTGCGGCACCAGGGTGACGGGATCGTGCGTGCCGGTGTTGATGTAGAGGCCCGGGGCGGAAAGGAAATCGTCGCCGAGGACAATTTCACTCCGTGCCGTCAGCCGGGAGTCGGCGCCGAGCACGACCCGTTTGCCGAAGACCACATGGTGGGGATACTCGAAGCAGACGTGCGATCCGATCCACACCTCGTTCGAGTCGCAGCGCGCACCCATGCGCCGGAGCGCCCACGCCTGCAGAAAGCCGATGGGCTTCATGCCCGGAGTGCTTACCTCCCCCAGCAGGCTGATGAAGCGACTGAGCAGGCCGACATGGAACTGGCGGATCAGGCGTCCGAGGTTGCTTGAGAACCAGGCCAGACCGGTCCGGCGGGGTTCGTCGGTCCAGATGGTGAGAGCATGGGTGGACGTTTTCATGCGACGGGAACGGGGGCGGGGGGCGGCAGTTCCGAGGCCGTGCGCAAATAGCGGCGGGCCGCGAGGACATTGCCGGCGAAGTTGAACGGCAGGGAGCCGAGGATGAGGCCGAGCACCACGCCCTCCGGTCCGAGCGGCCGGGCCAGGGCATGCATCAGCGCGATGCTGCTCAGGGCGCTCAGGGCGCAGAAGACGGTGGTGCGTCGCACCTCCGAGACCGCGACGAGCAAATAGAGGTAGGGCTGCTGGAGGAAGGTGAGCGTGTTCCAGGTGCATAGGAGCCAGACCAGCGTGACGGAGGGTTGCACGCCGTTCGCCCCGGTCCACAACCGGATGATCTGGGGCACGAAGCAGGCGCCCAGCATCATCGGCAGCACGCAACCCAGCACGGTGGCCTTCACCGAATGACGCAGGGTGCTCCGCATCCAGGCGAACTCGCCCAGGGCGCGGGCCTGCGACCAGGCCGGCCAGAGCGGAAGCAGGAAGGCGTTCTGCACGACGGCGAACAGGTTGAACAGGCGCTGCACCAGGTTGTAGGGCGTGACGGCCGCGGCGCCGAACTGCGCGGAGATGATCACCTGGGGCAGCGAGAACAACACGGTGCTGAGCACCTGCTGCACGCTGAAGAGCGCCCCCAAGCCCAGCAGCCCGCGCACGAGCGCCGGACGGAAGGTGAACCGGCGGAACGACAGCCAGCGCAGCCGGGTGAGCTGCACCGCCAGCAGCAGGGCGTTGCCGAGCAGGACGGCGCCCTGCACCGCCGCGACCAGGCCGATCAGGTTCCACCGGGCATGGACACCCCAGGCGACAGCGGCGAGCGAAACCACGCTGCCCACCGCCTGGGCGGCGTTGTGCATCCAGCCTTCCTGCTGGGCGAAGGCCAGACGCTGGGCCAGACCGAAGGGAAGTCCCGCGCAGAAAAACCAGCACACGGCGAGCGCCGCGCCCGGTGCGTGCATCGTCGTGGCCGCGTCCTGGAGGTGGAAGAGATGGGCGAGATCCAGCCGGGGCAGGAGAAGGGCAAGGCCTGCGCCCAGGGCCAGGCCCACGCCTGCGAGGCATACGAAGACACTCCCGAACAACGCGCGCGCTTTCGCGAATTCGTGATGCGCGAAATGCTCGGCGAGCCGGTTTTGCGCGCCGATGCCCAGGCCGAGGTCCGCAAACTGGACGAGGGCGGTGAGGCTGGTCAGGGTCATCCAGAAGCCGAACGCTTCCGGACCGAGCAGCCCGATGACGAGCGGCACCTGCAGCAACTGGCAGGCGATGCCGATGCCGCGCGCCGCCAGGGAGGTGGCGAAGAACATGACGAGGGCGCGCGGAAGTCCCCGCCGGTTGCCGGCCGCCTGGTCCGGTGGTTTCATGGCTCCACCTCCTGTTTCGTGCGCTCGGCCTGCACGATGAGCATGAGCCCGACAGCCATCGCGATGTAGACCCGATGCGCGCCGGAAAACGGGCTCATGAAAAGATGCCACACCGCGAAGAGCAGGAGCAGGCACCGCACCCCGCTGTCGCGCCGCCAGCGTCGCTCCAGCACCAGTTCGTGCAGCGTCCACGCCAGGCCGGCGCCATAGGCGAAAAAGAAGGCGCCGCCAAAGAGTCCGCCCTCGGCCAGGGCGACGAGCAGCTGCGAGTGCAGCGCGACGTCCTCGGGTTCCTCGTTGGGTCCGACGAAACCGCCGACGTCGGCCTCCTTCGCCTTGTCATCCCGGATCTGCACGAACTCGTCGTAAACCTCGCTGCGGCTGAACCACGAGCCATGTCCGATGAGCGGGGAGTGGCGGAACGCTTCGGCCGCCGCCTGGACCATCGCCGAACGGTCGACGTCGGAGCGGCTGGCGCGGTGCTCGCCACTCTCCGTGAGGGCACGCTGGTAGAGCACCGCGCCCAGAGCCAGCGCCGCGAGCGCGCCGAAGGGCAGGAGCCAGCGCCGGACGGCGGCAGGGAAGAGTTGCAGCCCGGCGGCGACGGCCAGCAACAGGCACAGGCCGCCGACGCTGCGGAAATCCTGCGCGAAATGAACGGCGCTCAGGCCGAGCGCGGCGAGGGCGACGCCGGCGGGTCCGGTCCAGGCCGCGAGGGCGACCACCGCGTAGGTGATGGGAATGCCGCAGCCGAATTTCCAGCTGTCGTCAAACCGGGCGCCATACGCCAGCCAGGCGAGCAGGTCGCCGGCGAGCTGGGCGGCGAGCAGCCAGAGGAAATTGAGGTGCGAGCGGCTGAAAAGATAGGCCAGCGCGATGACGTCGATGCCGAGGAAGATCATGCGGCCCCAGCCCCGGGCCATGTCCTTCGGCGCACTTTGCCAGCTGAAATCCGCGATCATGTAGGCCAGCAGCGCGAGACCCTGGCAGGCGAGCAGCCACCAAAGGTAGCGGCGGTGGAAAAGTTCCCCGGGCAGCGCCTGGTTCAACACGGCACAGAGGCCGGTCCAACCGGCGGTGGCGAACAGGACGAACTCGCCCAGCGGGAACTCGCCGACCAGCGACACCGTGAAGGCCGTGCCCAGCCCGGCGAGCACCACGGTCGCGGCGGAACAACCGGGCCAGCGCGTATCCGGGTCGGGACGCGCGTGTGCCGGCCAGGCGACCGTCGAGGATGAGGCGAGGGGTAACATCAATCCACCGGGGTTGCGACGGCTCCCGTGGCGGTGGATTGCAGAAGGGCGACACGCTCCTGCACCGCGGCGAAGTAGTGATCACAGAACGTCCGCCAGTTCAGGCGCTGCTCGAACTCGTCGAACGCCCGGTGGCACATCGCGCGATAGCGCGCCGGGTCGGTGAACGTGGCGACGATGGCGTCGGCATAGTCGGTGGCGGTGGCGTCGAGCGGCAGCATCAGCCCGTTGTGACCGTGACGGATGACCCCGGGAATGCCGCCGGTCGCGGTGGCGATGGGCGGCGTGCCGAACGCGTTGGCCTCCGCAAAGGTCAGGCCGTAGGCCTCGGCGCGCGACGGCACCATGACGAAGTGCGCCTGCGCGAAGAAGCGGTGCAATTTCGCGACGGCCGTGGGATCGCACTGGTTCAGCAGGCCATGGCGATGGATCCAGGGAACGTCGTGGTGTTGGGCCGGGATATCGCAGCCGACGATATCCAGCGTGACAGGATAACCGTGGGCGATGAGGCAGAGCGCGGTGGCGACGACGAGTTCGCCGCCCTTGCGCTCCCAGTGCCGGCCGACGAAGAGCAGGCGGATGCGGTCGGTGGGGCGCTCCGCGATCCAGGGCATGACGTCGGCGCGCCGGTTGGCGTGGCCGTGGTTGGCGCCGAAGGAGATCACCCGGACCTTGGCGGGGTCGGCCCCGTAATCCTCGATGGCAGAGCGCGCCGCCCACTCGGAGGGATAGACGGCGAGATCGGCCCGGGCGAGCGCGGCTTTCTCCTGGGCATGGCCGCTGCGGAGGTATTCTTCCGAAAGATTCGTGAAGTCCCAATAGTAGTCGACGAGGTTGGCGAAGGTGGCGTCCGCGCAAAACACGACGGGCAGCGGCGTGCGCAGCTTCGAGATGACCTCGGTGCCGGCACAGAAGACGAAGTCGTATTCCCGGCCCTGGGTGCGTTGCTCGAATTCGGCGGCGAGGGCGGCGAGATAGGACTGGTCGCGGTCGCGCCGGTGGTGTTTGCCCACGAGACGGTAGCCGGCCTTCTTGGCGAGGTCGATGCCGGTCTCCGGCACGTGGAGGGGGAAGATGCGGTCGACTTCGAGGCCGCGACGTTCGAATTCCTCAAGGAGGGAGGCGGTCCGGCCCGACTGGATGGAGGGGTCGGCCGCGTCTTCGTGGAACAGGTAGGCGATTTTCATGGGCAAAGGGCGGTGGTCCGCGGGTTCAGCAGGCGTTTTTGTGTTTGAAGAGCGTGATCAGCATGATCTGGAGATCGAGCAGCAGGCTCCAATTCTCGATGTAGTAGAGGTCGCAACGGATGCGCTCGTTGAGGTCGGTGTCGCCGCGGAATCCGTTGACCTGGGCCCAGCCGGTCAGGCCGGGCTTGATGTTGTGGCGGGCGTTGTAGTGGGAGATCGCCTCCTTGAAGTTGGCGATGAGTTCGGGGCGCTCGGGCCGCGGGCCGACGAGGCTCATCTCGCCCTTCACGACGTTCCAGAACTGGGGGGTCTCGTCGATATTCCATCGGCGGAGGAAGGCGCCGATGCGGAGCCGGCGCGGATCGTCGCGCGTGCTCCAGCCGACCTGGCCGGGCTGCTCGGCGTTGAGCCGCATGCTGCGGATCTTGTAGAGCCAGAACGGCCGGCCGTCGCGCCCGAGGCGCTGCTGCCGGTAGAAGACGGGCCCGGGACTCTCGAGGTAGACGAGGAGACCGCAGACGGCGATGAGCGGTGCGCTCAGCAGCAGCCCGACGAGGCCGCCGATGTAATCGGTGGCCTGCTTCACGGCGTGGTTGAAGGGGCTGTCGAGCGGCAGGTGCGAAATGCCGAGCACGGGCACGCCGTTGACGGACTCGAGGTGCAGGCCGCTCACGAAAACCTGGAAGCAGCTGGGGATGACCTTGAACTCGACCATCTCCTTTTCGCACAGGTTGGCGAGGCGGAGCATCTCGTCGTCGGAAGGGCTGAGGTCGGCGAGGATGACCAGGTCGATGCCGTGCTGCTGCAGGATCGCGGGCAGCTGGTCGTAGGCACCGAGCCGGCGGACGCGGGCCGGCGGCGGCGCGGCGTAGTCGTCGCGGGCGGGGGACACGCAACCCGCGATCTCGAAAAGATGCTGCCGGTCGAGCGCCATGGTCTGCGCCAGGGCGGCGGACTGGGGGGACCAGTCCACGAACAGGACGCGCTCGCGCAGTTTGCCGAGGACCGCGGCCTTGATCGCGGCCTTGTAGAAGGCGCGCCGCCAGAGCAGCAGGCCGACCGTGAGCGTGCCCGTGGCGATCAGGACGTAAAGACGGCTCACCGGCAGATCGAAGCGCAACAGATAGGCGAGCGAGATGTAGGCCACCACCCACACGCAGACGATCTTGAGCAGCGCGCCCAGCAGCAGGCGGAAGCGCAGCATCATCGGCACTGTATAGATCCGGAAATGCAGGCAGAGGACGGAGAACAGCGCCAGGCCCAGCAGAAGGTGCCCGCGGTAACTGGTCCACGGGACGGAGCGTGCGCCCACGCCCCAGTCGGCCAGCGGTGATTCGAAGCGCAGCCAGCTGCTGGCCGCGAGGGCGAGAAAGGCGACGATGCTGTCGCCGATGAAGGAGAGGACGATCAATTGAAGGCCGGTCCGGCGTCCGCGGGACGAGGTCGCCCGGGCCGGCGCGAGCATGGTCGTGGGTCGCGTGATTGCCTGTTCCATGGTGGTTCCTGCTGTTAGTGGGCCGCGGCGGAGCCGCGAGCGTGAGCTTCGTGACGGTTGATGAGTGCTGCGTGGAAAGCACGGCGCGTCACCAGGCACGCCCCGGGCGGGGAGTGCCTTGACGGAATGGCGATGGTGCCATCCCCTCCAGCGATTGCGCTGCGTCTGCGATCGACGATTCCCGGCCGGCCCCGAAACCGGGGCCGCTGGAATCATCGCTTTATTTGGTGGGGCTCAAAAAAGAACGCTGGAGTAACGGTCAGGGAATGTGGTGTTGGATGCGCACGGGACGGTCCGGTTCCGTGCAAAATCAACCGGCTGCGCCGGCCGGGGTCAGACCGTCGGAACGGTGCTCCACGCCATAATAATAGTAGTGATGGCCTGCGCCATGGTCGCGGCGGATCTGGTTGAGCACGACGCCGATGATCGGCCGGCCGGCCACCTCCCGCAGCTGGGCTCCGGCGCGATGCACGATGCGACGCGGGGTCCGCCCGGCCAGCACCACGAGGCAGATGGACGGCACGTGCCGGGCGAAGAGCAGGGCATCGCTGACCACGGCGACCGGGGCGGTGTCGATCACCACGCGGTCGAACCGCGCGAGCCCCAGCTCGATGATCCGGGCCAGGTTGCCGCCGGCCAGCAGCTCCGCGCTGTGCGGCGTGCCGTAACTGTTGCCGAGCAGAAAGAGATTCGGAATCGCCGTGTCGTCGAGCGCCGCCTCGAACTGGGCGGGATCCTTCAGGCAGGCGGACAGGCCGATCTTGTCGGTGCAACGGTCAAAGGCATAGCGGAGGACCGGCCGGCGCAGGTCGCCATCGATCAGGAGCGTGCGCAATCCGGCGTGGGCCACGACCATCGCGTAATTGCTCGAGCAAAAACTTTTGCCTTCGCCGGGCAGGGCGCTGGTGAACATCATCGCCCGCTGTCCGGCGGCGTCCTGCCGCAAGGCGAGCGTGGTGCGCAGCGAGCGGAACATCTCCGCGTCGGGCGCCCCGGGCTGGAGAATGTTGGCCCGGCCATGGCGGAAGCGAAGTCGTTTGGACTGCGGCACGACGACCAGCGTGTTGACGCCCAGCAGGTTCTCCGCGGCATCCACGGAAGGGACGGTGTTGTCGAAAGCGCGCCGGAGCATCGCGATGCCGCCGCCCAGCGCGCCGCCGCCCACGAGACCGGCGGCGAGAACGAGCTTCCACACCGGCCGGATCGGATCCACCGGCACGAGCGGGGCCCCGACCACCTGGATGCGCCCGTTGTTGAACTTCTGCTCCGCGGCCAGGCTCTCGTTGACATCGGTTTCCTTCGTGCGCGCGAGCAACTGCTGGTAAAGGGCGGCGTCGGACTGCACTTCGCGTTCCAGCTCCCGGTAGGTGATCGCGACGCGGTCCAGCTCGACGGCGGTTTTTTCCTGCCGCGCCAGTTCCTGCTGCAGGGAATCCTCCGTGGCCTTGGCCGCCTCGTAGGAACGCAGGATCGACTCGGCGGCGGAGCGGGCGGCATTGTCCAGCAGCGTCTGGATCTCCGCCTGCTGGCGTTTCGCCTGCAGCATGATGGGGTGCTTGTCGCGATAGCGCCCGGCATGCATGGCGATGATGCTCACGTTGGCGTCGAGCTGCTTGCGCAGGTCGATCACCTCGGTCCGTCCGGCGATGCTCTGCAGGTTGAGCAACTCGGCGGGATGGCCGGAGTCCAGCGCCGTCGCGACCTGGTTTCGCTCGGATTCGAGCGTCAGGCGGGCGCTGCGCGCATCGCTCACCTGTTCGTGGAGATGGCGCAACCGGTCGATGACCAGGTTCTGGCGGTCGGCGAGCGCCATGGCGTCATACTGCTCGCGGTAGCGCTGCAGGCGCTGTTCGGAGTCGTTCAGCTTTTCGCCGATGCGCCGGGCCTCGGCGGTCAGGAACTCGCGCGCCGCGGCGGACGAGTTGCGGCGGTTCTCCTGGTTCTGGGCGAAAAATTCGTCGAGCAGCGATTGCGTCAGCATGCGGGCCCGGCCCGGGCTGGGGTCTTCGACCTCCACAGCAATGAGGCGCGTGCCGCGGATCAGATTCACGGACACCCGCGCGCCGAGCAGGGTGATCGCCTTGGTCGGGGAGAGGGCCTCCCCTCCGGGCGCGAAGGCGGGATCCTCAGCGAGGCGATGGGCGGCCACGACGCGCCCGAGCACGGCCGGGCTGGCGATGGTTTGCTCGACCGTCTTCAACAACGAGGCGGAGCCGGCATCGGTCGCGGGCTGGCGGTTGAAATCCCCGAAAGTCCGGTCGTCGCCCGCGACTTCCAGCACGGCGCGGGACGAATAGACGCGGGGTGCCCACCAGAGGTAGGCGAGCGACACGGTGAGGCCCAGCAAGGTGGAGAGGACCATGACGAAGGCATGGTCCTGAAAGAAATAGACCAAATTCCAGGGATCGAGCGTGCCGCCATCCCGTGGTTTCGAAAAATCGCTCTCGTTGTGTGTGCGCGACATAAGCTGGAAGCCCGGCAGCATTTTTTTGCTGCAGTCGTTCGCAGTGACAGGGGGCCGAATGGCCAGTTCCCGCCTTTAATTTTCGTTCGCGAGTCCGCCGGGACTTGAGGAATCCGCGGGGGACGGAGGCATGCTCGCGAAAAAACGGAGCACGTTGATGCCAACGCGCTTCAGTGTTTTCTCTGCAGGCAGGAAAGACCAGGGAGTGTCTTCAACCCCGCTTGTCATTCCGAACGCAGTGAGGAATCTCCCCGCTGCGGGAGCGATATTACCTGCGAATGTCGAGATTCCTCACTGCGTTCGGAATGACAGGAAGTGGGTGTTTGTTGGTTTGAATACACGGCCTTTTGAGCGTTACCCAAAGTAGTGACGCAGCCCTTTGGTGCAGGGCCGGTCTGTGACCGGCCATTTTCGCACGAAAACAAGAGGCCAGTCAGAGACTGGCCCTACTCGCGCAGACGTGACTACTTTGGGTAACACTCAGTAAAAGCGGGGCGAAGGCGGTCGACGGGCGGCGCACCGAATTCAGCCGAGCTTCACCGAGGGCGACAGCGGGATAACTATTGCTTAAGCCAAGGCACGGAGGCGAGGTCGACGTTGCCGCCGGTGAGGATGAGGCCGACGTTTTTGCCGGCGAAATCGAATTTTTTCTCCAGCAAGGCGGCGTAGGGCACGGCGGCGGAAGGTTCGATCACCATGTGCAGTTTTTCCCAGAGTTCGCGCATGGCGTTGACGATGGCTTCCTCGGAGACCGTCACGATGTCGTCCACATGTTGCTGGATGATGGGGAAGTTTTTTTCGCCGGTGCAGTTGGTGCGCAGGCCGTCGGCGATGGTGGCGGGGGTGGGAATGGAGATGCGCCGGCCGGCGCGGAAGGATTGGGCGACGTCGTCGGCGAGCGCCGGCTCGACCCCGATGATCCTGATGCCGGGTTTGAGCGCCTTCGCCGCGACGGCGGTGCCGCAGAGCAGGCCGCCGCCGCCGACGGGGCAGAGGATGAAGTCGAGGCCAGGGGCGTCTTCCAGCAACTCGATCGCGGCCGTGCCCTGACCGGCGGCGACGCGGAGATCGTCGAACGGATGCACGATGGTCGCGCCGGTGCGGGCGGAGACCTGGGCGCAGGCGGCCTCGCGGGCGGTGAGGTTGGGTTCGCAGAAGGTGATCCAACCACCGAAGCTGCCGACGTTCTGCACCTTGGACTGCGGGGCGCCGGCGGGCATGACGATGTGCGCGGTGATGCCGCGCAACTGGGCGGCGCGGGCGAGGGCGGCGGCGTGGTTGCCGGAGGAGTGGGTGACGACGCCGTTGGCGGCCTCGGCGTCGGTGAGGGAGAAGACCGCATTGCACGCGCCGCGCGACTTGAAGGCGCCGGCGGCCTGCAGGTTCTCGCACTTGAAGCTCAGCCGGGCACCGCACGCCGTGTCGAGCGCCTCGCTGGTGAGGACGGGCGTGCGCTTGATGAAGGGCCGGATGCGCTCATGGGCGGCGCGGATGGTGGTGAGGTCGAGGGAGGACATGGCAATCGGCCAAAGAATTAACCACGAAACACACGAAACACACGAAAAAGAATGGAGAGGGGTTGCTCGCGGGACGCATTTCAGTGGTGCGGCCACGTTTTCGGCCGTTCGCCTCAAACGCGGCTACGGGAGATCGGGTAGCCGCGTTGGAGCGGAGCGCCAACGTGGTGAGGATTTACGAATGCGGAATGGCCACGCTTTCACTGCGTTCAAGCGCAGCTACGGGGTCGGGGCAAGAAATGGAGATGCGTGTGCGATCGTATTCGCGTGAATTCGCGTGATTCGCGGGGAAATTCTCCCAGACTGGCCGCACCATGACCGTCAAAAAGCTTCTCCACACCCGCATGCGGGTAAACGACATCGAGCGTTCCGTGAAATTCTACGAGCAGGCGCTGGGCCTCACGGCGACGCGGCGGCATACGTCGCCTCGCGGCGCCCAGCTGGTGTTCCTCGCCACGCCGAACAGCGACGAGGAGATCGAGCTGTGCCAGATGCCGGACGGCACGCGTCCCGTCCAGGTGCAGCCGGACCTCATGCACCTGGCCTTCGAGGTGGAGGATCTTTCGAAGTTCACCACCGAGCTGAAACAGAAAGGTTTCTCGCTGAGCGACGGCCCGACGCGCACGGGCAGCGGCTCGATCATCGCCTTCATCGACGCGCCCGAGGGCTACGAGGTGGAGCTGATCCAGAAGGGGAAATGAGCGAGAGCGGGTTCTCTTGGGTTGTCATTCCAAACGCAGTGAAGAATCCAGCCTCATGACCGCCAGCGCGCATCATCAGAGATGCTTCGCCGGGCGGCCCATGAAATGCTCGCCCCACACACCCCGTCGCTGCGCGCCACCCCTCTTCATAGAGGGGAGTCAAGGCCTCGCTGGCGGAGATCCCCTCTGGAGAGGGGTGCCCGCAGGGCGGGGTGTGGAGTCAATGCCCATCAACGCGTGAAATTTCCGGACTGGGCATGACAGAGATCGCCAACAGCAGCCGCAATTCATGGGCCGGAGCCTGGCCGGATGCGCTGGCCTTTGCCGGCGGGTTGGCGCTGGCGTGGTTCAACCACTGGGAGACGAAGGATCTCGTGTGGAGTCTGTGGCTCTCCAGCCTGCTGGTGGGTTATGCGATGATCGTGTGGTCGATCTTTGGCGGTGCCGTCTTCATCGGCACCAAGGTCTGGGGCGACCGCGCGCTATTGTCAGAGAGGTCGAAAGGCCCGTTGGCGGCCGGTGGCGCGGCGTTGCTGATTGGCGGACTCTTCATGCTGGCGTTCTTCACGGTGCATTTCGGCATGTTTCACTTCGTTCACTCGGTGTTCCTGAACGCGTTCTTTCCGGTGGAACCCGGGCTGAGGGGGCCGAGTGCGACGCTCTACTGGCAGGTGCTGACCACTTACTGGCCCTTTGTGCTGGTGGCCGCGGTGGCCGAGCGACAGGCGTTCCGGCTCGGACCCAAACCGGAGGAACCGCCCGATACCGCCGTCTCGGTGGAGGCGATCGCGGCGCGCAAGGCGAGGAACGCGAAGAAGGGCGGCATGGATGGCATGATGGCGCCCTACAAGAATGTCATCCGGCTGCACCTGCTGATCTTCTTCTTCGCCTTCGCCAGCTTTGCGAAATTCGACAGTTTTCTCGTCTATGCGGTCGTTTATGCGGTGTATTTTTTCCCGTGGCGGCTGATCAGGCGGGAGGCGGCTGGGGTGGCATCGGCTTCCAGCCGATGAGTCAAAAGATCTGCGGCTGGAAGCCGCAGCCACATGGCTACCGGTCACCGAATTTCCGTTCCCAGGAAAACAGATACTGCTGCGCCAGGCCGGCGAGCGGACCGAAGTGGGTGCGGCCGAAATGTGCGACGGGCGCGGGTTTCCAGCCGTCGAGGCCGTAGCGGCGCGCGAGTGATTTCAGGACCCACGTGTCCACGGGAAAGGCTTCCAGCTTGCCGGCGCCGAAGAGCAGGACGCAGTCGGCGACTTTCTCGCCGACGCCCGGCAGTTCGAGCAGACGCGCCTTGGCGGCGGGGTAGGGGAGATGTTCGGTTTCCTCGAGCCAGCCGGGGCGGGCGGCGATGAATTTTGCGGTGTGGTGAATGTATTTCGCGCGGAAGCCGAGCAGGCACTGGCGGAGGTCTTTTTCGGGGATCGTGGCGAGTTGTTTCCAGGTGGGGAGCTGGTGGAACTGTAGGGCGTTGTCGCGTGATGAAGCCAAGGTGGAGCGCGGCGTCCTCGACGCGCTTTGAACGCGTCCGGAGGCCGCGTTCCACCCCAATTCGGTTCCATGTCGTTCCGCCAGCAACGCGACCATCTGTTTGATCTGGACGATCTGTTTGGTCGCGCTGCAGAGGAAGCCCAGAAGTGTTTCGCCGAAGGGTTGGCGCAGGATGCGCAGACCGGGAAAGGCTGCGATGCCTTGCGCGAGATGGGCGTCGCTGCGCCAGGGGAGCGAGTCGGTGAGGGCGTTCCAATCTCGATCGAGGCCGAGGTAGCGGGGCAGGGCGGCGGCGACGGCAGTTTGAAGGGAAACAGGCGAGCGCCACTCCAGCGATCCTTCCCGCAAGCGAAGTTGGGCTACGCAACCGCTCCACGTGCCGGTCCAGATATCATCAGCCCCCTGCCACCTGAACGATTGGCCGCCGTCGAGGGTTTCGGCGAGCGTGGCGGGAGTGGGCTGCCAGCCGGCCAGTGGCTGCCAGTCGGACCAGGCGGGCTTGTTCATGACTCAGCCGGACTCATGCAGCCTCGAACCGCAAAAACGTGTTTTGCTCCGGACGGGAAGAAACAGGGTTATTTCCTGTAGGGGCGGCGCTTGACGCCGCCCGCGGGCGTCCACAAGGGACGCCCCTACAAATTGCTGTTTCCTAGGAGTTGATGTGGGTGGAACCGGTCCTCCTGATCGGTTTTCCCGGCGCACGTCCAACAACCTGTCCGGAGCAACGGTTCCACCTTTCGATGTGGGCCGCTTCAACTGCATGATGCTGACTAGGGCGTCGCCGGCTTTTCCCAGAGGTAGCTTTTCTCGGTGGCGAGCACGCGGCCGTCGGCGGCGAGCACGTCGAGTTTCCAAGCGACCGGGTTGGTGTTTTCGCCGGGCCAGTCCGAGCCGGTGAGGCCGAGGTTGAGCACGGCTTTGCCGGAGGGGAGTTCGGCGGCGAAATGGTGGATCCGGGGTTTGGGCTCGCCGGGCAGGCTGAGCTGGATGCTGACTTTCACCGCCAAGGGTGCGTCGGGATTGGCGGTGCGCACGAGGAAGTAGTAGCCGGCGCGCTGGTCGGGCTGGGTGCGGAGCATGGTCTCGCCGTGGGTGTTCTCCTTGCCGCTGAAGTATTCGGAGATGTGCTTGAACGACGCGGCGTCGCGCCAGCCGGTGAAGACGCGGACGATGGTCAACTCCGCCGCGGATGCGGCGCAGAGTCCGAGAAGCAGGAAGAAAAAACCACCACGGATTACACGGATAAGCACGGAGGGACTTTTCATGGGGCGGGGAGTGACACGCAAGGGTGGAGTTATGATGCAATCAGGCCGGTCGGAGGCCGATCCTACTCGAGATAAATCTTTTTGTATTGGTGCAGGCCGAGAAGAGTAGGTTCCCAGCCGTGGACGGCGGGATGAATGAGGTAGGCGCGGGTGCCGAAGTAGACCGGGGCAACGGGAGCTTGTTCGAGAAGGCGGGTTTCGGCCTGCTGGAAGAATTCGTGCCGGGCGGTGGAATCGGCTGTGTGGGCGGCTTGCGCAATCAGTCGGTCATAGGCGGGATCGGCCCACCCGGTCCAGTTGTTGCCACCGCCCGAAACAAACAGGTCGAGGAAAGTGACCGGGTCGACGAAGTCGCCGATCCAGCCTGCGCCGGAGAGGGAATAATTGAGCGTCTGCTGGTTTTGCACCCAGGTCTTCTGCTCCAGCGGGGTGATGGTGAGGTTGACGCCCAGTTCTTTTTTCCAAGCCGCCTGCAGAACCTCGGCGATGCGGGGCTGGTATTCGTCGTTGCGGACTTGGAGATCGAGGGAGGGAAGGCCCTTTCCGTCGGGGAAGCCTGCAGCGGCGAGCAATCGGCGGGCGGCGGCGTAGTCGGTCGGCACCCGGGCCCGGGCGGTGTAGCCGGCGCAGTCGGGAGGGGTGAAGGTCGCGGCCGGCGTGCCGGCGCCGCGCAGGACGTGGGTGGCAAGGGCCTCGCGGTCGATGGCGAGCGAGAGCGCCCGGCGGATCGACGCGTCGCCGAATGGCGGCCGGGTGGTGTTGAAGCGCAGGAAGATCGCCTGCAGGAAAGGATCGAGGCGCAATGCGGCCGGGTTGGAGGTGCGATAGGCGGCGATCTTGGCGGTCGGCAGACTGTAGGTGATATGGACCTGTCCGGCGCGGTAGTTGCGCTCGTCGACCTCGGGGCTTTCGGTGGGGAGGAAGACGATGCGTTCGAGGCGGACGCCGCCGGCGTCCCAGTAGGCGGGATTTTTGGCGACGACGAGCCGGGCGTTGGGCGTCCATTCGGCGAGGGTGAAGGGGCCGTTGCCGATAAGACTGCCGGGTCGGGTCCAGGCCGGGAGGCGCTGGTCGACGTCGCCGAATTTTGCCAGGACGCGCGGATTGACGGGGAACCAGACAGGCTGCGCGGTGAGCGCGGGGAGATACGGAGTCGGACGTTCCAGCGTCAGCCGCAGCGTGCGATCATCGAGGGCCTCGGCGCCAAGGTCCGCGGGGGCGGTGAGTTTGCCGGAGTTGAGCGCCGCGGCGTTTTTCAGAGGGTAAAGCAGGTAGGCGTATTCGGCGGCGAGCGACGGGGCGAGGGCGCGACGCCAGGAGGCGACGAAGTCGTGCGCCGTGAGCGGGTCGCCGTTGGACCAGCGGGCGGAAGGCCGCAGGTGGAAGGTGTAGACGAGGCCGTCAGGGGAAACATCCCAGCGTTCGGCGGCGGCGGGGACGGGTTGCGAGGTGCGTTCGTCGAGGGCGCACAGACCTTCGAAGAGGGCGACGGCGATGTTCTGGTCGGTGTAGGCCGAGATAAGCTGGGGATCGAGTTCCTGCGGCTCGGCGAGGTTGCCCACCAAGAGGGTGCCGGTGCGGAGGCCTTCCGCCACGGGAGTCTCGCGGCGGGAGCAGGCGGTGAGCAGAATACAGACGACGGAGGACAGAAGACAGACGGCCGGCGAGAGGCGACGAGGCATGGGAGGATTAAAGCCGCAATTGCACCCCGGGCAAGAGGCGGGCGGATATTTCTATGTCCAATCCCTAATAAACCCGGCAATCATCCGTCTATGGAGCAAGGTCGCTTGAATATCGAACCCCATAAAATCCATGACAGCGATGAGGCCAGCTCCTTTGTGCAGGCGGCGGTGGAACGCCACCAGGCGCCCCTGCTGCGTTACGCCGCCCGCCTGCTTGGCGGCGATGCGGATCGCGCCCGCGATATCGTGCAGGACACGTTTGTCCGGCTCATGGCCCAGCCGCCCGCCGAGGTGGACGGGCACGTGGCCGAGTGGCTTTTCACGGTCTGCCGCAACCGCACGCTCGATGTGCTGCGGAAGGAGGGCCGCATGAAAAGATTTGAAGAAGGGCAGATCGAGCGATTGACCGCCGTCGAACCGCCGCCCGGCCGCACCTTGGAGCGCGCCGAGCAACACGCGGCCGTGCTGCGCCTCATCGGCCGGCTGCCGCACAACCAACAGGAGGTCGTCCGGCTGAAATTCCAAAACGGATTCAGCTACCAGGAGATCAGCCGCATCACCGACCTGTCGGTGGGCAACGTCGGCTTCATCCTGCACACGGCCATCAAGTCGCTGCGGCAGCAGATGACCGCGCAGCCGGAGTAACAGAGGACAGAAGCCAGAAAACAGAGGACAGACCCAATGAACCAGAATCCCATTTCCCAAGACGACCCCCGATTGACCGCTTACGCCCTCAATGAGATGACGACGGCGGAGCGGGCCGAGTTTGCCCGACTGCTCGAGCTGGATGCCGTGGCCCAGGCGGCGGTGGAAGAGATCCGCGCGACCGGTTCGCTGCTGGTGACAGCCCTGGAGCAGGAACCGGTGGAGACCGCGCCCAAGCCGGCCGCCAAGATCCTGCGTTTTCCGCAGCTCTATTTCACGATCAGCGGCCTCGCCGCGGCCTGTTTCGCGGTGTTCTTCGTCATCTGGCAGAATGACTACAAGCCGAAGGAGGCGAAATACCTGATCGAGGTGCCGCTGACGTCCGCGCAGAACGAGCCGGCCGGGCAGGAATCCGCCGTCGCGGTGGATCTGCCGGTGCTCGCGGACGCGGCTCCGGCGACGGCGGCCCCGGACAGCTACAGCCTAAGGGGAATCACCGCCCGCGAGATCGCCGCGAAAGCCGAGGAAAACCGCTCTCGGCTCAACTATGGGGCAACGTTTTCCGCGGAGGCCAAAATGAAGGCCGGACGGCCGGTGCTCTCCAGCCATTACTACGGCGCTCCGGCCGGCGACCAGCAGTGGTCCCGGCATCGCGAAGAACACGACACCGAAGCCTACGGATACCGCAAGGACAACGATTACCTGCGCGTGGCCGATCAGCCGCTCTCCACCTTCTCCATCGACGTCGACACCGCCTCGTATGCGAACGTGCGGCGCTTCCTCCTGCAAGGGCAGCGTCCGCCGGCCGATGCGGTGCGGATCGAGGAGCTGGTGAATTATTTCCCCTACCACTATGCGCCGCCGACCGGCAATGTGCCGTTCGCCGCGCATCTCGAGGTGGCGTCGGCCCCGTGGGCGCCGGATCACCGGCTGGTGCGCATCGGGCTCAAGGGTCGCGAGGTGAGCGAAGCCGCCCGACCGCCGGCCAACCTGGTGTTCTTGCTCGATGTGTCCGGCTCGATGCACGCGGCGAACAAGCTGCCGCTCGTGAAGCAGTCCATGCGGCTGCTGGTGGAGAAACTCCGTCCGGACGACAGGGTGGCCATCGCGGTCTACGCGGGTGCCTCGGGTCTCGCGCTGCCCTCGACGAGCGTGAGCCGCAAGGCGGAGATCCTCGACGCGATCGACCGGCTGGAAGCAGGCGGCTCGACCAACGGTGCGATGGGCATCCAGCTGGCTTACGACATCGCCAAGGCCAACTTCGTGGCCGGCGGCGTGAACCGGGTGATCCTCGCCACCGACGGGGACTTCAACGTCGGCGTGACCAGCGAGGGCGAACTCGTGCGGCTCGTGCAGGAGAAGGCGCAGAGCGGGGTGTTCCTCAGCGTGCTCGGTTTCGGCATGGGCAATCTCAAGGACCACACGCTCGAGTCGCTGGCCGACAAGGGCAACGGCAACTACGCCTACATCGACTCTCTGGCCGAGGCGCGAAAGACGCTCGTCGAGCAGGCCGGCGGGACGCTCATGACCATCGCCAAGGACGTGAAGATCCAGGTGGAGTTCAATCCGGCGGTGGTGCAGGCCTACCGGCTCGTCGGCTACGAGAACCGGCTGCTGGCGAAGGAGGATTTCAACAACGACAAGGTGGACGCCGGCGACATCGGCGCGGGCCACACGGTCACCGCCTTGTATGAAGTGGTGCCGGTCGGCGTGGAGCTGCCGGCGGAGGCTCCGGGCGTGGACGCGTTGAAATACCAGCCGGTAAAAGCGCCAAACGCCAAAATCCAAACGCCAAACACCGCAGAAATGCTCACCGTGAAGATCCGTTACAAGGAACCGGCGGGCGACGTGAGCAGTAAGCTGGAGTTCCCGCTGCGGGACGGCGGCGCGGTGTTCGCGGATGCGAGCCCGGACTTCAAGTTCGCGGTGGCGGTGGCGGCGTTCGGCATGGTGCTGCGGGATTCGCCGCACAAGGGCGCGAGCACGCTGGCCGACGTGGCGGCGTGGGGCCGGGCCGGGATTGCGGGCGATGCCGGCGGCTACCGGACGGAGTTCATCTCGCTCGTGGAGCGGGCGCGGTCGATCATGCAGTAATGCATCCGGTTTGGGTGTGGGAGGGGCTTTATGCCCCGACGGATTGCCGGAAAGACAGACGAGTCGGGGCATAAAGCCCCTTCCACATCCAATCACCGCACCGGTCAGGAGGCGCGGCGCTGGCGCCACGCCGTCAGGCCGAGAAGGCCGAGGCCCAGCGCGAGCAGGGCGTAGGTCGAGGGCTCGGGGACGGCGGTGAAATTTAGCATGAGGTTGTTGCCGGATTGGGAGACGAAGAAACCGCCGACCCCAAGGCTGTTGCTGAAACTGGTCGTATCGATCGTGAACTTGGCGGGATCAAAATAGCCGATGCCGCCCGCCGCGCTGAACAGCGTCCAGGCATGGGAGCTGGCACCGGAAAAGTCCGTGACGGCGCCGGGGCTGCCGCCACCGTTCAGGGAGATGAGCCTCAGGGTGAAGCCGCCGGTGCCGAGGCTTTCCAGGTCGAGTTGGCCGCCCGAAACCGAGACCGTGTCGTAGCCCGTGCCGGCCGAACCGAGGGCGGATTGGACCTCGAAGTCAAGGAAACCGCCGTCGTTCAAGGCGAGCCCGTTGGAGAAGGTCAGGGTGCCGATGGAGGCACCGGGGGTGAGGTGGAGATTGTTGCCGACCGAGACAAAAGAAGCCAGGGTGCCGTTGCCGCCGAGCGTGCCGCCATTGCTGTTATAAATGGCATTGGCGAGGGTCACGCCCCCGCTCACGTCCAGCCGTCCGCCGTCGAGGGTGATCGGGCCGGTGCCGAGGACGGTGGGGCTGATGACGGGGAGCGAACCGTTGCTGAGGATCGTGCCGCCGGTGTAGGTGTTGGTGCCGGTGAGGGTGAGAGTGCCGGAGCCCAGGTGCCGGAGGTAACCGTCGCCGGAAATAACACCCGCAAAGGTGACGGCATCCGCACGGTTGAAGAAGAGGCTGCTGCCGGAGTTGCTGATCGTGACATCGCCCAAAACCGAGCCGGTGGTGCCGCCGTCGCCGAGGCGGAGTATGCCACTGCTGATCGTGGTGCCGCCATCAAAAGAGTTGGTGCCGGTAAGGGTGAGGTAGGCGGCGCTTAATACGAGGCTCGCACCGGAGCCGGAGATGGTGCCGCCAAAGCCCGTCTCGTCATAAAAGTCTGCGAGGGTGAGCGTGGAGCCGGGCGCGAGATTGACCGCGCCATTGCCGGAAAGGCCGCCAAGGGAGGGAGCGCTGCTGGTGAACGTCGCGGTGCCACCGTTCAGGCCGAAAGTCAGCGGCCCGGTGCCGGCGGAGGTGTCTTGGGTGAACGTGACGGTGCCCTCCCCGATGTAAACGCCCCCGGCAAAGGGGTTGCTGCCGGTGACGGTGACGGTGCCGGCGCCATATTTGGAGAGTTGGTTGTCATAGCTGCCCGTGATGGAGCCGGAAAGGGTGAACGAGTTGGCGCCGCCGAGTTCAAGGTCGGACTGGTAGAGATTGACGGGATTGGCGATGAGCGTGTTGGCGTTGGCGACCTCGAGCCGGATGCTCGACCGGCCATCATCGAGGGCGTAGCCATTCGCCCGCAGGGAGCTGGTGCCGAGGGCGGTGGTGGGATTGGTGCCGATCCCGGCATTGCTCTGGCCGACCACGAGGCGACCGCCCTGGAGGTCGGTGATGCCGGAATAGTTGCTGTCACCGGACAGGGTGACGGTGGAGAACAGACCGCTCAACGGGTCCTTGAGCGGACCATAGGCGCCGAGCTTGACCCCATCGGTGCCGGTGAGGCTGCTCGTGATGGTCAACTGGCCACCCCGGTAGGTGGCGAAGCGGTAGCCAAAGGGCATGGTGATCGTCCCGGCCAGGGTGACATTGGTGCTCGTGCCGAGGAAGAATGATCCGTTGTTGAAGTTGGCCAGCCCGGTGAAATCGACGGGGACAGTGATGACGCGCGGGGTAAGAGCGTCGGCCGACTCGAAGCCCACCACGCCCTGGGTATTGGCGGGAGGGCCGAACCGGTTGAGAAAGGCCGGGATCGTGGTCGCGTCGTCGGTGGAAGCGGTCGGCAGTTGGAGTCCGATGTAGCCCAGATAGCCGAGGGTGAGATCGCCGGTGGCCGGGAGGGAGGAGGGGGTGGCAAAGATGAGCGCCGACGCGGCGGCGGTGGTGCCGCCGGTGTAGTCGTTGGTGCCGGTGAGGCGGACGAGCAGGTGGCCGGAACCTGAGGCATAGTCGGAGTCAGCGACGACGGAGCGGGCGCCGGTGAGGCTGGACGCGACTTCGAGGACGCCTCCGCCCATGCCGAAGCGGTAAACGGTGCCTTGGGGCGTGATCACGCCCGAGAGAATCGCGCGAGTGGCGGAGCCGAGGCGGGCGTTGGTCGCAAACGCCGTGCCCGTCGAGAGCGACGACAGGTCGATCGCCCCGGTGAAATTATTGGGCGAGCCTAGTGCGGGGTCCGTGTCGAAGCCGATGGCGCCGTCGGTGAAGTCCTTCTGGAACCGGTCAATGAAATCGACCTGCACACTGGTGGCGAAGGTGGTGGAGCCCACGCCGAGGTAGGCGTAGCTGTTGGCGCGGAGGACACCGGTGGCCGGAATGGCGGCGGCGCTGGCGAAAATCAAATTGCCGGAATTGCCATAGGTGCCGCCGGTGTAGGTGTTGGTGCCCGAGAGGATCACGGTGTTGCCGGCCCCGCCATAGACCAGGGCATGGTTGCCGGCGGACTCGCCGATGTTCCCGGCTAGGGTGAGTGGGCTGCGGCCCTCGAGGTAGAGGGAGAGCTCATTAAAGAGTGTGAGGGCGCCGCCTAAGGTCAGCGCGCCCTTGGCCCCGTCGAAGCTGAAATCAGTCGATTCGCCGGTGGCATGGAAATCGATGTCATTGGCCAGGGTGAAATCGCCGCCTGCCGAGGCGAACGAAACTCCGCTGTCCTGGATCGTGATCTTGCCGGTGCCAAAGGCGGTGTTGCTGCCGAGCGTGAAGTCCAGCTCGCCAGTGATATCCGTGCCGCCGGCGTAGGTGTTGTTGCCGGAGAGCCAGATGTCCCCGACGCCATTCCCGGTGTTGCCGTCGAAGGTGAGCTTGCTGCCGCCGGCGCCGGAGATGGCACCGGAGACGCTGAGGGAGCTGCCCTCGTTCACGGACCAGGTCTGGGAACCGAGCAACTGCAGCGGCAGCCCGGCGGCGAATTCGACCTTGGCGCGATAGTAGCCGCCATCGCCGTCGTCTTCGCCGTTCACCGTGATGCCGCCCAGCAGGCCCAGGGTGAAGGCATTCGCGGAACTGCTGCCGAACAGGTAGGGGTGCCGGCTCGAAACGGTGAGCGAATTGACGGCAAGCGAGGCGGAGAGAGTCAGGCGGGTGCGATCCGAGTCCCCGAAGAACAGATCGGCGGTGCCGTCGTTGGCTGGCGCGATGCCATCAACCCAATTGCTGGCGGTGTTCAAGTCGCCGGTCGAAGCCGCCGGGGACCAGGCGACGTTGCTGATAACGACCGGCCGCAGTTCGCTGCTGCAGAGAAAAAAGGACAACGCCGCTATGATCGCAGGCGTGCGTGGGCGTCGGCTCATGCCTCTTGTTAGCGGAAGATGACTTCATCTCAAGGTTATATCAGGCAACCGCGGGTTGGTTGTGGCAGAGGTCGTAAGGCCGCTGGCCCGAGAGTGGCACCGGCTTCCAGCCGGTGAAGCCCTGCGGCTGGAAGCCGCAGCCACCCAAGCAGGATTCGGCAGCTAAAGAATCACGGCAACTGTCGGCATTGTTTTGGGCATAAAGCCCCTCCCACATCCAATCACCCATCAAGAGGCGCGACGCTGGCGCCACGCCGTCAGACCGAGCAGGCCGAGGCCCAGCGCGAGCAGGGCGTAGGTCGAGGGCTCGGGGACGGGGGTGAAGCCGAGCATGATCTGGTTGCTGCTTTGGTTTTTGAAAACGCTGAAGGTGCCGGCCCCCAAGCCGGTGCCGTCACCGGTGCTGAATTGGGAGACATCGAGGACGAAGGCGTTGGGGTCAAAGGCATCTGCCGTCAGCGTGGTATCAAGCGCATCGTAATTGAAGAGCGTCCAAGCGTAAAGGCCATGGTAGCGATCGACGTCGGAGAGCACCCCGCCTTCGACTCCGGCCAGATCGAGGGAGATGATCTTGAGGGTGAACTTGTCGGCGGAGGTGGCGTTGATAACCAAGGTGGCATCGGGTTGCACGTATCCCACCTGCACAAAGTCGCGGCCGCCGCCGGACTCGGAAGGGTTCATGATATGCCATTCCAGCGTGCCGCCGCTGTTCAGCTCCAGATGATCGATGGTCAGCATGCCGATGTTGCCGAACTCGGCCAGGCCGGGAGAGAGGATGGCACCGGTTCCGATGGTCATGCTACTGTTAAAGGAACCAAATCCGGCCACCCGGCCCGAGACCACGTTGACCGTATTGTTGACGGTCACGTGGTTGTCCAAGGCGAGAGTGCCACCGTTGACGATGACATTGCCCGAGCCCAGCGCGAAAGTGTGGGCGGCTACGAGAGTGCCGCCACTGACGACAAACCCCACGGCGGGGTTGGGGCCGGCCAGATCATCGTCGAGCGGAGAAAAATAAGCTTCGCCCTCAAGGCGGAGCGTGCCGGAGCCGGTTTTTATGATCCGGCCGGATCCCAAGCTGTCTGTGTCGGTTCCACCGTCGGTATTGTCGCCCAAGGAAAAAAAGCTGCCGCGATAGACCGCTGATTGGGTCTGATTGATTGAGAGGATGGCATTGTCCTGCAGCCGGACTTGGGCGCCGTTCTCATTGGCATAAAGGCCGCCAATGACCGGGCTCGGAGTCATGAAATCGATCGTGGGACTGTAGCCACCCAAGCCGACCATACCCTGACCCAAGGCGTTGTTGGACTTCGCGATCAACCGAGCCTGTTCGGTGACGTAGGTGCCGCCGGTGAAAAGGGTGTTGTTGCCGGAAAGGGTGAGGACAAAGCCGGGGTCGCTTTCCTCGCCGACGTAAAGCTCGCCGGCGCCGTCGATCAGACCGGAGAGGGTGAAGTTGTGATCACCGCCGACATTCAACTCAGGGGCATTGAGGTGGATCGCATTGCCGATGACGAGGTCCGCAGCGTAGGTAGCGAGCATGGGCGAAGGGGTTTCCGGACCGTCTTCCTCTTCCAAGGTGAAGGTGACGGGGGCGACCGTGAGAGCGCCGGCACCGAGGGCCTGGTTGTGGCCGAGCATGAGCCGGCCGCCGTAGAGCGTGGTGCCGCCGGCGAGGCCGGTGCCGTTGTCACCGGAGACGAGCACGGTGGAGTATTCTTCCTGGGTGCGGTCGCCGAAAGCGCCGAGCGAGTTTGGGTGGCCTACGATCATGGCATTGCCGGTGAGAGTGCCGGCGACCTCGAGGGCGCCGCCCTTGTAAGCGGCGAAGCGGTGCACGTTGTCGGAATTCGGAGCGATGGTGCCGGTGAAGCGCACGCCGGGGCCGACAATCTCGCCAATCTCCAGATTGTAGAGGGCGGAGGCAGTGCCGAGGTAGGCGCCGCCAGTGAGGCTGCCGATGTTCACGCCGGACAGGTCCACCACCCGGGTGGCCGCGGTGATGCTGAACTGGTCGATGTCAAAGCCGATGATGCCGGGAGTGGTCGCGCCGAAGCGGCCGAGGTAGCTATTGAGGGCGGTGGCGTCGGCGGAGAAGGCGGTGTCCTCGGTGCCGAGGTAGGCGCCGGAAACCAGATTAAGCGTCGCGGCGCCGGGCAGTGCGCCGGGGGCGAAGACCGCACCGGAATTGCTGACGCTGACGCTGCCGAAGGCGTTGGACGTATTCGTGAAGCGCACGGTGAGAGGCAGCTCGGAGGGTGAATCAAGCGTCACGCTGCGGCCGGTGGTGAGTTCGGAGCCGACTTGCAGCCAGCCGCCGCCGCCGCCGAAACGGTAGTTGGTGCCGAACGGCGTGATGGTGACGGCGCTCGATAGAATGGCGGAGGTGGCCGAGCCGAGCCGGATGGCGGCATTGAATCCACTGAGATCGATGGTGGCCGCGGTGTTGAAAGAGTCGGGCAGGCCATCGGGTTCGGAATCGAAACCGATGGTGCCGGTGGAGGCTGAGTTGATCTGGCTGACAAAGCTGCCGATGTTGTTGGATACCCCGATGCCGGCGTAGCCGTCGGTGTTCACCAAGATGCCGCCGGTCGTGCCGGGGGTGTTGTTCTCGCCGGCGAAGATGAGCACGCCCCTGCTCACCTGGGTGCCGCCGGTCCAGCCGCTGCTGCCGTAGAGCACCACCGCGTTGTTGGAGTCGACGGTGAGTTTTTGGGCGCCGGAGATGGCGCCTTTCACGAGGGTCGCATCGCCTTGGGTGCGGAAGGTCGTGTCGGTGTTGAGCGTGATGTCGCCGAGCAGGGTGAGCGCAGCGTGGTTTTTGGAGGAGAAAACGCCGTTCAGGACAAAGTCATTGGTCAGGTTGACGTCGCCGCCGCCATAGGAAGAGTTGGACCAGTCATAAACGACAAAGGTGGGCCGGCTGGCGGTGTCGGCGCCGATGGTCACCGTGCCGGTGCCGAGCGAGCGGGAAAGGTAAGTGTCGTCGACGATGGTTTCGGTGCCTTGGCTCTGGTATCCCGGACGCAGCACGATGGTGCCTTCGTTGAACTGGAGACCGCCGGACCAAGCGTCGTTGGCGGAGCCTGGATCCAGGAGGCCGGCACCGGTCTTGGTGATCTTGCCGGTGCCGGTGATGAAGGCGTTGTTGTAGAATTCAACCTGGGCGTTCGGGCCGATGTTCCAAGGCTGGTCGGTGGTGATGTTCACCCCCAGAGAGTATTCGAAAGCGAGGTGGGTGGGGTAGAAGGATGAGTAGGTCAGTCCGCCCGCGCCGAGGTTCAGGTTTACGGCACCGTTGAAGTGATAGTGTCCGGTGACGTTCAACCCGTGGATGTCGACGTTGGAGGGAAAATAGACATAGGTGGACCGGAAGTCGGGGAAAACGAGGGTTTCAAGCGTGGTCGAGCCGTCGGTCAAAACCGGCGCCGTGCCGTCGACCCAGTTGCCGGTGTTGGTGACGTCGGAATTGCTGCCGGTGCCGGTCCAAATGTATTCTTCTACCACAACGGCTTGAGCTGCGCTGCCACCGAACAGGGCCAAAGCGAACAGCAGGGAATGGAGAGGGTGCCGGTTCATGCGCGGAAGCTAGCTGCGAGGAAGTTGGGCTCAAGGCTATTAACGCAAACAGCTGGCCTGTTAATCTCTCTTAATACTGCAATATGCATCGTGGGGCAAAAAGCCAAGCGGCCTAGCCTGTTCCTTCTGCGGGCTTGCCTAACGAAGGCGGGCGGAATCTGCTGAATTTCATGGCAATTTTCGGCCCTCTCTCCGCGGTGCGTGCTCAGCTCGCACATGACCCAAGGTTCACGGCGGCATTTGATTATGTCGCCGAGGCGCTGAATACCTCCTCCGCGGTGCGCCGGCGCATCGGCGGCGTGACAGTGGGGACCACCGACCGGGTCGAACTGACCGGCGGGGCCTTCGCCTTGGAGCAGGCTTATCAGCCCAAGGCGCGCCCAGAAGGGTTCTTTGAATCGCACTGTCGCTACATCGACGTGCAGGTGATCGTCGAGGGCGAGGAGTTGATGGAGGTGGAGGATGTTTCCCGGCTGGTCGTGTCCGCCCCCCATGATCTCGAGCGCGACCTGATCAAATATGCCGACACGGCCTCGGCCTCGGTGTTGCGGATGCGGGCGGGTGATGTGGCGGTCTATTTCCCGGCCGACGGCCACATGCCGTCGTTGCGGTGGCGTGGGCAGGGTCCCGTGCGGAAGACGGTGGTGAAGGTGCCGGTGGGACCGTAGGTCGGGCTTTACGCCCGACAAGATGTCGGGGATAAACCCCGACCTACACGGAAATCCCTTGAACTACCGGCATCACTACCACGCGGGCAATTACGCGGACGTCTTCAAGCACACGTTGCTGCTCCTGCTCATCCGGGCGATGCAGCGCAAGGAGAAGGGCTTTCTCTACCTCGATACTCATGCCGGGCGGGGCGGCTATGATCTTTCCATTCCCTCGGTCCTGCCCGACGGGCGGTCGCGCGAGCCCGAGCATCCCGCGGGCATCGGCCGGCTGTGGGGCGCGGCGGACCTGCCGCCGGTGTTGAAGGATTTCGTGGCACTCGTGCGGCGGTTCAATGACCTTAGAAGTGGCACGGGTCTCCTGACCCGTGGGGGAGAAATCACGGGTCAGGAGACCCGTGCCACAGGGGGTGAAGAGCTGAAGTATTATCCCGGCTCGCCGTGGATCGCCAAGCTGCTGCTGCGGTCGCAGGACCGCATGGCCCTGTGCGAGCTGCGCGAGGACGATGCCGAGGCGCTGGACTTCGAGTTCGCCCGCGAGACACGCGTGACGGTGCAGGTGCTTGACGGCTACACGGGATTGAAGGCCATGCTGCCGCCGCCGGAGAAACGCGCCTTGGTGCTGATCGATCCGCCGTTCGAGGCAAAAGGAGAGTTTGCCGCCGTCGCCCGCGGGCTGAGGGACGCACTGAAGCGCCTGCCCGGAGCGGTCTGTGCCGTGTGGTATCCCATCACGGAACGGGCCCGCACGGCGGAGTTTCACCAGGCTTTGCTCGAGCTGGCGGCACCGGCGCTGTTCGCCGAGCTGACCATCGCGGGCGAGGCTTCGCCGGTGCGGATGAAGGGTTGCGGGCTGCTTATCCTGAATCCGCCCTGGCAGATCGACCGGGAGATCCGCGCCGTGCTGCCGGCGCTGCGCGAAAGGCTCAAGCTGGATATGGGTGCGACCACGGCCTGCGACTGGTTGGTGCCGGAGAAGTGAGGAAGGAGGTCGTCGATTACCGTATCGGCGACAGGTGTGGCTGCGGCTTCCAGCCGCAGGGTTGAGCCATCACCGGCTGGAAGCCGGTGCCACGTTTCAATCAGCGCGAACGTTGCGTCACGCGCGTGGCGGTGAAGGGCAGCGGGTCGAGGGCGACGCGGGGGTTGGGCAGCGCCGGCGCCTTGAAGACGGGCTGGTTCCACAGGATGTCGCGGATGAGCGCCTGCCGCACGGAGCCAAGCGGACCGGTCGCGGGGGCGGCGGGGCGCTTGAGGGGGTTGTGCGGGAAGTAAGTCATGGTGTTATTGAATTCGGCTTGGTCGGAGCCGACTTAAGGAGAACCCGTAAGATTGGGTTTTGTTCCATAAAATTGCCCGGAAATCTGCGCCACGCGCAGCGATCGTGTCGTGTGGGCGGGATGAGGGCACCCCGCCCACACCAAACTCGGCGCGGGGTCAGGCCACCTGGCGGTGCCGGTCCGGCGGACTGGCGTGGGCCAGCCGGCTTTTCGGCATCACGATGGTGAGCACGCCCCGGGTGACGGATGCCCGCAGGGCCTCGTAGTCGAAGCCCGACCCGAGCCGCAGCTTCAGCTGGTAATCGCGCTGCGCACTCTCGAGGTGCAGCGCCTGCCAGTTGACGCGGACGTGGTGGGTCTTGCGGGCGGTCACGAAAAGATCGGGCCCCTGCGTCGTGATTTCCACGCCGCTGGCGTCGACGCCGGGCACATAGATGACGAGCTTCAACGCCGAGGGCAGGTCCATGCAGTCGTAGTGCGGCTCGCGGATGGCCTGCTTGGGCTCCGCGGACGGAAAACGACTGTGATCGAGGCGATGGATTATGGTATGCATGATGATTCCTTTCTCGTCGGTTGGGAAAACCGCCGGGACTCCTGGAAGATTGGGACTTTATCCGTGTTTTACGGTGTCCGTCAGGCCAGGCAGCCCGAGCCGGTGATTCGCTTCAGCCACTGGGAGACGCACGGGCACATCGGGGCGCAACCCATGAGCTGACCGGCCTTCGTATGCGAAGTGCGGGCCTGCGGGTGGCGCTGATGTTTTTGATTGTGCGACATGGACTGAACTGAGTCCTCAAAATGCACACCCTGTGCCAGCCCGCCAATAAATTTCTCCGCTATGACGTGGCACAGCCGCCACGCTTGCAGGGGCGGCACTGTGCCGGTAACCGTCAGCCATGAAAGCGATGACCGATGGGAAGACCACCGTGGCGGAATTGCGCGAACGCGTCCTGGCGTTTGTCCACGAACGCGACTGGGAGCAATTTCACTCGCCGAAGAATCTCAGCATGGCCCTGGCGGCCGAGTCCGGTGAGCTGATGGAGCATTTCCTGTGGGCCGAGTCCAAGGCCTCGCTCGAGGTCGCCCGCGATCCGAAAAAACGCCGGGCCATCGAGGACGAGGTGGCCGACGTGGTCATCTACGCGCTGGAGTTCGCCAACATCTGCGGCATCGACCTCGCCGCCGCGATCGAGACCAAGATGGCCGCGAATGCGAAAAAATATCCGGTCGAGAAGGCGAAAGGCCGCGCGGACAAGTATACGGAGCTGTGAAGCCGACCACGGCGAGGTCGCCGCGGCTCCAGATATTGGAGCGCGGGAGACCCCGCCCGCTGGATCGGTCTCACGGCCGGCCGCCGTAGGTCACGTAGTCGTCGAGCTCGAGCCAGTCGAACCAGGTTTCGATGTCCTTGCGGTGCGCGGCGTTCTTCCGGTGCACATCGTTGAAGAACGCGCGACTGTCGGGATTGTCGGGCGTTTGCTGTTCGAACCAGTTCGACCAAGCAGCGATCTCGGATGGATGGCGCTTCGGCTTGGTGTGGGCCGCCACATATGCGAGCAGTTCGCTGTCGGATTTGCCGGCTTTGATCTGCTTGAAGAAAGCCGCCGGCTTGATGCCGGTGAAGGCCCAGAAGCGCTGGTCCATCGGGCAATTGAAGTGGAAGTCGCCGTTGGTGCCGGCGATGACGGCCCGGGCCTTGTCGAGGAGGCGCGGGAGGTGGACGTAGCCGCCGAGGCGGGTGCGCGGGCTGCGGGGCGGATGCCGGGTGAGATCAGGGGCGCTGTAGTTGACCGCGCCGGCCTTGGCGGCGGTCTGGCTCGTGTAGGATTCTTTCAGGGATTTGGCCATAAAGGGTCAGGGTTGAGGAATGCGCGGACCGGCGTGGCAGGCGCAGCCGGGGGCGCACGGAGTGGCGGGAGCGGATACCGGGGTCTTTTCGGCGATGCCCATCAGGCCGTAACCGCCGGTGATGACGCGCCGGACGGGTTCGCCGGTGTCGGGGTGCCGCTGCAGCGGGGCGTCCTTCATGCTTTGCACCACCTCGAAGCGCCGGGGTGCCGCACCGGCCTGGCGGGGGATGGTTTCGTAGATGTAGGTGGCCATGGCGGAAGCGAAAGTGATCCGGCCGAAGCTCCGGCCGAGTGAAAGTGAGAGGGAAGGTGAAAAGGGGGGCAAAGCAAGTTTCGTGAATATCGTGATTGAGGCCACACTTCACCTTCCCTTTCACTTTCCACTCCCATGCGAACCACCCGCGCGCTCGAACGCTACTACGTGCTGCCGTGCTGCCTGTTGCTGCTCAACCTTTGCAACGAGATCATCGCCTACAAGGCGCGTCTGATCGACGACGGCCTGTTGCGCACGCTCTTCATCATGGGCTTTGTGTTGTTCGGCGCCTCGCTCGTCGCGTTCGCCATCGCGCCCGGTCTCATCTGGATCGTGCAATCGCTGCGCCACACCAGCCGCTCCAACGCCGGCGACATCGGCGAGACGGCGTTCCTCCTCGGCCTCGGGGCGGTGATCTTCTGGCTCTACTACCGGAATTACCTGATGGGGACGGAATACATCCTGCCCGCGCTCTGGCGGAACGGGGTCTAGGATTTTGGCTCGGCTTTCCTGGCCAAGGGGAATCCCGCCGGCGCAGTTGCACCGGGCGTATCCTCAAGGTTGAACTCGATGACCTGGCTGGCACGGGTGGCGACGTTCCGCCCCTTGATCTGGCCGGGGGTGAACCGCCATTGCCTGACCGCGTCAACCGCCGGCGCTTCGAACTCCTTGTGGGTGGACTGCACGATGCGCGGGGAACGGACGTGCCCATTTTTGTCGATAATGAATTCGACGGTGGCTCGGCCTTCCTGGCCCGCCAAAGCCATCTCGTGCGGATACAACGGCCCCGGCTGATACAGGGAGTGGGGTGGGATGTGACCCGGCCCGGCTTCGAGGGGAAAGACCTCCTCGTCGAATGTGATGTCCAGAGCCGCATATGTGGCGGCCGGAGGATCCGGTTTTTTCGTCACCGGCAGCGCGATACCCAGCGGGTTGATCCGCTGGATGCGGCTGGCGGTGGCCGGGTGGGTGCTGAGGTAGGTCAAATCCTGACCCTGCGCCGGACGCGCATCTTCAAGTTTCTTCAAGATGGTCACGAAATGCGCGACATTGATGCCGGTCTTGCGCAGAAGATTCACGGCGTAAGTGTCGGCTTCCTCTTCGAATTCGCGGGAGTAGCCCCTTTGGAGCAGGACGAAGGGAATGGTGCCCGCAAAGGTGGTGAGCGTCGAAAGATCACCGGTAATGGTGCATACCACCAGCAGGGCCGACGAACTGCGCAGCACGCCTTGCAGCCCATGGCGGAGCTGCCAGTGACCGATCTCGTGGGCCAGCACGGCGGCCAGCTCATCGTCATTGGCCAGGGCGACCAGTTCGTCGGAGACCACGATAAAGCCTCCGGGCAGGGCGAACGCGTTGGGAAACTTGCCACCCATGGAGCGAAACACGAGTTCCGGTCTGGCGGGCAGCGGGCGGGCCGCGAGCAGGCGGTCGAGCTGGGCGTTTACCCGCACCTTGCCGTGGCGTGTCAATTGGGTCGGGGCCAGCAGGCGGTTGATGGCCAGCAAGGCCGACTGGCCGGCCTGTTTCTCGATTGAGGGAGGCACGGCCATGGCGGCGTTGCGGGCCAGGAGGGGGAGGCCCCACCACAGCGCGCCTCCCACGGTTGCGACGAGCAGCAGGGTGGCTGCGGCGGCCACGCGGGCACGGGTCTCCAGCCAGTGGATAGCGGCCACGGCCCAGCCGCGTCCTTGTCCGGCCAGCAGGGCATCGATCGCATCGTTGTCCGGCGTGGCGATGGTGCGCCCGTCGGGCAGATACAGGAACCGGGGCAACGACGCCAGGTGGTCGCTGGTGCGCAGCTCCGCGACCGCGACATCAAGGACGACGCCTTCGGTCTGGCAGCACAACCGGCCTCCGCCGGCCGCCAGGGTGACGGGGGTGGCCGTCAGCGTTTCGCCCGTGAACAATGTGCCGGTGAAGGTGGTGTTCATAGGCCGAAATCCAAACCGACGAACTCCGCCGCCGTTTCGCCCAGTGCGCTGCCATCGTGGCGGCCAAGCCGGGCGATTTTCTCGATGGGCCGGTCGGGGATGAAACGGAGGCAGCCGAGTGCATAGCGGGTCGACCGCACCGCCGCCCACGGATAGAGCAGGCCGCAGGACACGATGATGGCGCCCAGATTGGCCAATTGGAGTTTCAGCCAGCCTCCGACGGGCAGGCAAGCGCTGAACCGGTGGTTGTCGAGCCGCGTATGGGACCAGATATGATTGAAAAGACGCGCGTAGAGGAAGTGCTTGGAGACATACAGCGCGGCGCCGTAGAGAACGAAAAAGGGAATCATCTGGGCCGGGTTGGGCGGGTGACCGCCGTTGCCCGCGAGCAGCATGGCGGTGATCACGCCGCCTGCCATCGCGACACCGCCCACCATCAGTCCGGAGAGAAAATACGCGGAGTAGAACGGACCGCTCGCGGATTCAAAGCGGAAGAACGCATCCCCGAGCCGATGGCTGGTTATCACCAGTTCCTTCTGGTTTCTCACCCAGGCGGGATAATACAGCCCCAGGGTGATGATGATGATGAACCACTGTCCGATGAAGGTCAGCGCAGCCATACCGTAAGTTTGCCGGGCGTAGAACCGCATGCCGCGATAGGCGGTGTTGTGGGCATTGAAAGCCAGCGAACGGACCACCACCCAAGGGAGCAGGACGAGTCCGGCCACCAATGCCCCGATACGGATGGCGGGATAAACCTCACCGACCACAAGGTAGGTGAGGAAAACAACAGCGATCAGGATGTTGCCGACCAGAATGCGACGGGGATCGGCCAGATAGTCAAACCGGTGGCCCATCAGCTCGGTATTGCCGCGCAGGTAGCGGCGTTTGCGCACCTTGGCCCAGGCGGAATAAATACCCAGGGTGAGCAAGGTCAGCAGCGTGTTGACGATCCAAATGCGGAAATACTCCCTCGGGTCGCCATGGAAAATGAAAGGGTGGGATTCCCGGGTTTTTTCCATACCGAGAAGTGGCGGAGTGGATGGCTCGTTCGCCGGAACAGAAGATTGGTTCAACTGCTCCGGCTTGACCTGAAGCGGATCGAGAGGGGCGTCATTCGGTCCCGAAAGAGACGGACTGGCGCCGGCCGATTCTTGCTGGACGGCAAGTCCGGATTTGTCCGCCGGGGAGGGCGAGACGAACGAGACCGCTGCATCCAATGATGATGGAAGCGAGGAGTCGGGCAATTCCGTGGGCCGCAGCGGCCCGGAGGCAGGCTGATCAGACATGCGTTGGAGTTTGGCCCGTGCGGGTGTGACTTTCGCGCAGGATCAAGCCGGGGCAAATCTATTTCCACTCCGCCCGGATCTCTTCCGGCGTGCGGCCTTGCTCCCTCAGCGTGCGCAGGGCCAGCGCGTCGTAGCGCTTCGCGAGGCGCACGCCTTTTTCGTCGGTCATCAGCTCGCAGTGATAGAAGGCCGGCGCCTTGAGCCCGAGTGCGCGATATAACAGCAGCTGGCGAAAGGTCGAGAGTCGCAGATCGGCGCCGCGCACGACTTCGGTGATGCCCATTGCCGCATCGTCCACCACGCAGGCGAGTTGGTAGCTCGGGGCGTCGTCCTTGCGCCACACGAGGAAATCCCCGAAGTCCCGGCCGGCCACGGCGTGTTGCGGGCCGGCGCGACCGTCGGTGAAGGTGAGACTTTCGCCGTCGGGCACGCGGAAGCGCCAGTTGACACCGTCCCCTTGGGCGGGCGAGGGATGAGAGAGGAGAGGGGAGTGCAGAGGAAGATTCTCCGGCCGGCAGGTTCCCGGATAAAGCGGCTCGTCGGCAAAGGTAGGGCCGGTCTCCGACCGGCCCAAGGCGGACCGGTCGTCAGCCTTCGCCAAGGCTACGGACGACAGGGAGACCGGTCCTACTGTCTCGTGCGGAGCGGTCGCGGCCTGTTGGACATCACGTCGGCTGCAGGCGCAGGGATAGATGCAGTCGGCGGCATGCAGCTGCGCGAGCGCGGCGCGATAAAGCGGAATGCGGGCGCTTTGCGACACCATCGGCTCTTCCCACTGCAATCCGAACCAGCGCATATCCTCGATCATGGCGGTCACGAATTCCGGCCGGCAGCGTGCGGTGTCGAGATCGTCGTTGCGCAGGAGCAGTTGCCCGCCAGCCGGCCGGGCGGTGCGGGCGCGTTCCTGGGCGATCCAGAAAGTCCGGGCGTGGCCCAGATGGAGCAGGCCTGTGGGCGACGGGGCGAGCCGGCCGCGGTAGGAAGACAGAGGAGAGTTAACCACTGATGGCCACTAATGAACACTAATGGCCGGAAGTTCAGTCAGAAATTAGTGCTGATTAGTGTGGATTAGTGGTTTCAAACTCAGCCATGCCAAAATCCCTCTGTGTCTACTGCTCGTCCAGTGACCGGCTCGAGGCCAAGTATTACGCCGCGGCCACCCGGGTCGGCGAGGAACTGGCGCGCCGGCAATGGACGCTGGTCTACGGCGGCGGCAAGACCGGCCTCATGGGCGCGGTGGCCCGCGGGGTGAAATCGGGCGCCGGACGTGTGGTCGGCGTCATTCCCGAGTTCATGAAGGTGCGCGAGCTGGAATTCGCCGAGGCGGACGAACTCATTTCCGTGCTCACGATGCGCGAGCGCAAGATGATCATGGAGACGCGGGCGGACGCCTTTCTCGCGCTGCCGGGTGGCTGGGGCACGTTGGAGGAACTGCTCGAGATCCTGACGCTGGCGCACCTCGAGGTGCTGCAGAAACCCATCGTGATCCTCAATCAGGACGGCTATTACGACGACCTGCTGCGGCTCTGCGAGCGCATCGTGCGCGAGAAATTCATGCACGCCACCATCCAGGGCAAATACATGGTGGCCCGGACAGTGGAGGAGATTTTTCCGTTGATCGAGAACTGGAGCCAACAGCCCGGCGACGCGAAGTGGTTTCAGACGAAGTGAGCGAAGCCGGCGGTGACTTCGTTGCCGGAGACCCACCCGCCTGGGGTGAACTTTATAACGGGTGGTTCCGGGGCTTGTGTTTGTATCAGCTCCGTGTCATAAAAGACGTTTCTATCCCCCAGTCAGCCAGAAGGCTTAACCCCAAGTCATTATGAGCAGCATTGCACGATGGTCCGCGTATGAATTCGACGTGTATGCTCCAGATACCGCCTGGAATTCCGTATCGGGAGTATACATTTTTGCCGGCCTGGAGGGCCGGGAATGGATCCCCTGTTATGTCGGGCAGGCGGAGAATCTCCAGGAACACCTGGGCAATCACCACTGCTGGGCCGACGCGTGCCGCGCAGGCGCCACTCACATCCACGTGCTGATGGTGCCGGAAACAGACCGGCGCGAGGCCATCGAACAGGAGTTGTGCCGGGCCTACCAGCCGCGGCTCAACGTGCAGCAAGTCTAGGCCGCGGGTTCGCGGCGGCGCTCAGGGATGTCTTCAGAGCCCTGGGCATGTCATTCCGAACGAAGTGAGGCATCTCCCGCAGCGACCGTGAAATTGCCTGCGAAAGTCGAGATTCCTCACTCCGTTCGGAATGACCGGCAATGGGTATCGGTTGGCCTGAAGACGTGTCCTAGCGATACAGTTTGATCAAATCCTCGGTGCGCACCCAGCCGCTCTGGCCGGCGGCGAAGTTCAGCTTGGACCAGCCGAGGAAGGTTTTCTCCACGACGGCGACGGAGCCCGCGGAAAGCGGCGAGGTTTTCTGCGTCGTGTCGGCCTCGGTCGGGATGCTGCGCAATACGGAGGGTTTCCACACGAGCGCGACCTCGGGGTCGGCCAGGGCGCCATAGGTGTGGAGGCTGAAGGTCGCGGCGGCGGCGAGCAGCATGGCGAGGAGGCTGGTCGTCAGCGCCACGGGCTTGCCCCAGGTGCCGATGCGCCCGTAGCCCTGCAGGAGAAGCACGATGAGCGCGGCCGCAAACAGAAGGGCGGCGCCCACGAGGGCTAGTTGCCATTCGCCGGGTGAGGCAAGGCGCGCGAGCTTGGAGCGGCCTTCGCCCCGGGAGAGCGCGACCAGTTCCGGCGGGGCCATGCCTGAGCGCTGAAGCCCGAGGGCGAGATCCCAGCGCGTGGCGCCGGCGCGGGAATTGAGCAAAAAGGCGCCGGTCCAATAGGCGGTCGCCTCGGCCCAGCGGTCCTGCTGGGCGAGGGTGAGGCCGAGATTGTGGCGCACGGTCCAGTCGGCCGGCGCGGTGGTGAGGGCAGTTTGCCAATTGCGCTCCGCTGCGGTGAAATCGCCGCGTTTGTATGTCTCACCGGCTGACTCCGCACCAAAGGCTGAAGGCTGAAGGGCTGAAAGGCTGAAAAGGATCACAAGCCAAGCTCCGGCCCGAATGACTCGGTTCAGTCCTTCAGCTTTCAGCTCTTCAGTCATTTCAAAAAACGGCAGCAGGTTGCGGCCGGCGAAGAGCGAGAACGGCGACCAGCCGGGGACTTTGACGGCCTGCAACGCACCTTCGGCGCGGTTCATCCAGTCGGCGGGCAGGCTGTTTTCCCGACTGTGCAAAGCGCGGTCGGCCTCGGACCAGAGCCGGGCCCAGGCGGAGGCGGCGTCCGGGGAGCGCCGGCCAACACAGGCATGCACCAGGGGCGAGCCGGGGGCGGCGTGCGGCATTTCCCAGAGTGCAGCCGTCTCGGATTGCCAGATCCGGAGCTGAGACCCGCCTTCGCCAAGCTTCGGCGCGGCAAGCCGGAGCTCGGCGAGCGTGGCGACGAGCCGGGCGCGGGCGGCGCGGCGCAGGCGCTCGGGGTCGTTCTGCCGCGAACGCAGTGCGGCGAGAACCAGCCAGACGATAAAGACGCAGATGACGGAGGACAGCAGACAGACGACAGCCAGCGTGCGGGTGGGGAGCGGCACGAAGCCCGTGGCGGTCTCGCTCAACGGTTCGCGCGGCAGATTTTCCGGCGGCACGGGGGGCACGGCGTTGGGCAGAATCGGGGCGGCGGACGTGGCCGGCTCCGGGGTGTTGAGGGAGAACTGCACCGGCGCCCCGGAGCCGGCGGGGGCCGGCACGGGGGCGGAGCCGGCGGTGACGGTCACGGTGACGGGCTCGCTGGCGATGGTCTTGTAGGTGCCCGACTTCGGGTCGAAATAGGTGAAGCGCACCGGCGCGAGCCGGTAGGTGCCCGGGCGCGTGGGCACGAGCACGACGTCCTCGCTGAGCGTGCCTTCAAAGAGCGCGCCTTCCTTCATCGTGCGTTTGGACTTCGGCTGCACGATCTGGAAGTCGTTGGAGACTTCGCGCTGGGGCAGGCCGGTGATGTCGGGCCAGTTGCCGGTGCCGCCGAGCTCGATCGTCCAGGTGACGGGTTCGCCGACCGCGGCGTTGACCGGGACGACCTTGGAGGTGAAGGTGAATTCGCCGACGGCGCCCGAGAAGTCGGCCGGGGCGGCCGGCAGGGGCTTGATGGTCAGCGACAGGGGATTCGACACGAGCTTGCGCTGTTCGACCTGCTGCATGGGCAGGAACGCAAAACCACTGCTGGCGATGTTGAAGTTCACCATCTGCGCGGCCGGCGGGATGGTGTAGTTGCCGGGGGCCTTGGCATAGGCCCGGGTGCTCTGCGTCAGGATGGCGTAGCGCTCACCGCGGATCAGCGTCTCGTTTACCTCCAGCTTGCTCCAGTCCTCGGCGACGAACGGAGCGGGCTGCCATTCCACATTGCTCGCGGGCGAGTGCAGGTAGCGGCGGACGATGTTCAGCGTGTAGTCCACCGGGAAAACCTCGCCGGCCCAGAAGGTGTCGCGTGGCGTGGTGACCTTCAGCGTGACGATGTCGTCCACGACCAGACCGGAGTTGCCGAGGGTGGCCTCGCCCACGGTGAACCGGGCGGCCTTGACCGGCAGCACGCCCTTGTCGGTCTTGATCTCGAAGGCCGGGATGGTGATCGGATTCCGCGTTTCGGCGCGGACGGGGAAGGTGAGCGTGTAGGTCTTGGTGACGCTGAAGTTGACGATCGAGGTCTGCATGCCCCGGCTGGGGTTGGTGCCGATTTGCAGCCCGGCGACCCGCGGGAGGGAAAGGGTTCCTTCCGGTTCGCAATTTTCAAACACGAGGGAGAGCTCCGCGGTCTGGTTGAAGCCGAGCTGTCCGCCCGGCGGATCCCAGCGCACGGTTTGGGCGCGGCTCAACGTCGGCCAAGCGAGGGCAAACAGGAACAGCCCGATGATGAGCGCGCCCAACACACCCCGGCGCGGTGCGCCACCCCTCTCCAGAGGGGGTTCAATCGCCTGCACGGCGGTCTTAAATCCCTGCTGCAGAGGGGTGCTCGGCAGGGCGGGGTGTGTAGGGAAGGACATGATACGGGAGAGCATGGTCATCACCAATCCTTGCCCGGGGTCTTGGGCTTCTGTTGCTGGCCTTGCATGATTTGCTGGAGCTTGGCGGGGGAATCCTGATCGCGGACCTGTTCTAGTTTTTGGAGCGGCATGGCGAGTTCGGGGTTCTCGTTCTGTTCCTCGGGTTGCTTGTCCTGCTGGCCGCCGACCTTCTGGGTGCCGGGTTTCGGGGGTTGGGCTTTGGGGTCCGGGGTCTGGGGTTTCGGCTCTTGGGACTGGTCCTTCATGTCGCCGAAGGCGTCTTGGTTTTGTTTTTGCTGCTGCTGTTGATCCTGCTGTTGCTGGTCCGGTTGTTCCTGCTGCTTTTGATCGTCGGATTTTTGCTGATCCTGGTTCTGCTGCTGCTGGTCTTTCTGTTCCTGCTTCTGTTGTTGATCCTGCTTTTGTTTGTCCTGGTCCTTTTTGTCCTGGGGCGGCGGTTCCTGTTTCTTGAGCAGTTCTTCGAGGTCCGCGCGCAGCTTGGGCCAGTCGGCGGCCTTGGCGTCGGATTTCTCGCCGAGATCGACCGCCTGCAGGGCGTCGCGGATGACACTCTCGGGCGCATGCTGCTGCCCCGATTGCACGCGCTGGCCGTAGGTGACGGTTGTCTGCGCCAGCTCGGAGCAGTCTTTGGCGGAAAGGCCGGGCTTTTCCGCGAGGCGGGCGACGGTGGTGGAGAGGGGCTTGACGATGGCGTCATCGGCGCTCTCTGCGCCGAAGGCTGAGGGCTGAGAGCTGAGGGCTGAAAGCCAGAGCAGACACAGCACGAAGCCGGCTGCCTTTGCCGGCATTCCGCGTTCCGCGTTCCGCGCTTTGCCCAAAGGCAAGGCCCGCTCGCGCGGACGCACGGGGAACTCGGCCCAGAAGCTGATGAGCAGCAGCAGCAGGCCCGGGGCGAGGAACCATTGGTAACGCTCGATCATGCGCGCGGTGTTTTTCTCCGAGAACTCACCCTTGCGGCCGGCCTCGACGGTTTTGCTGAGCAGACCGGGCAGGTCCACCCAGGTGCTGGCGTCGGTATAGGCGCCGCCGGTGACCTGCGCCAGTTCCTGCAGGGTGGAGTTGTTGAGCCGCGAGAGCACGACGGCGCCGCGCTCGTCCTTGACGAAGCCGCCGGCGGCATCGGGAATGAAGGAGCCCTGCGCCGTGCCGACGCCGAGGCCGATGACGCGGATACCCTTGGTCTTGAGCGAATCGGTCAGGCTCTTCCAAGTTTCTTCGGTGCTCTCGCCGTCGCTCAGGATGATGAGATAGCGGTCGGCGGTCGAGGTGCCGAAGGCCTGGATGGAAGTCTCGAGCATCGCCTTGTAGTTCGAGCCGCCTTCCGGGAGATAGTCGGGACTCATGGCCGGCAGGAATTCGCGCAGGATCTCGTAGTCCGCGCTGAGCGGGCTCTGGAGAAAGGCGGTGCCGGCGAACATGACGAGGCCCACCCGCTCGCCCTTCAGGCCGTCGAGCAGCGACTGAATGAGCAGCTTGCTGCGGTCGAGGCGCGAGGGTTTCACGTCTTGCGCGAGCATCGACTTGGAGAGGTCCACCGCGATGAGCACCTCGCGCGACTGGTCGAACACCTGTTCCTCGACCGTGCCCCACTGCGGGCGGGCGAGGGCGATGATGCACAAGGCGAGACCGAACCACAGCCAGATGCGCGGGCGGGTCTCGGCCGTGGTGTGCCTCGTGCCGAGGGAGACGTCGAAGGCCCCGGCCCAGGCGCGGGCGATCTTCGGCCAGGAGGCCGCGGCGCTCGCGGTGTGGCGCGCCAGCTCCCACGAGAAGAGCAGCACGAGCGGCACGAGCAGCCAGAGGAGATGTGGCGAGTGGAAGGTCATGCGGCTATTTTGGTGGAACCCGTCGTCCCGACGGGTTTGGCCGGTCCGTTGGCCCGGCGCCCCCTGGGCAGGGACGGCGGCAGGGCGAAGAGCGCGCCGAGGAACAGCAGCGCCGCGCCGGGGACGGCGAACCAGTGGAACATCTCCGTGGTCAGCAGGTAGGACTTGGCGGTGAACTCGATCTTCTGCGCCTTGTCGATGGCCGCGAAGGCCTTTTCCGCGGTATCGATGTCCATTGCGCGGAAAAACCTGGCGCCCGTGGCGTCGGAGATGGCGTGCAGCTGGCTTTCGTCGAGGTCGGAGATGGCGCGGCGGTAGCCGATCTTGTTGTTGTTTTCGTCGAACACCGGCATGGGCACGAGGCCGTCGCGGCCGGCGCCGATGGTATAGACGGGAATGCTGCGGGCCTTGGCTATTTCGGTGGCCTGTTCGGGCGTGAGCAGGCCGCGGTTGTTGGCGCCGTCGGTCATGAGCACGACGAAGGCGCCTTTGCGTTTGTTGCCTTCCTCGCGCTGGGCCTGCTCGAGGCGCGTGAGCGCGACGCCCAGGCCGTCACCGATGGCGGTGCCGTCCTCGATCATGCCGATCTTGAGGCGCTCGATCTGGCGGGCGAGCCACTCGTGGTCGAAGGTGAGCGGGGCGAGCGTGTAGGCGCGGCCGGAGAAGACGACGAGGCCGATGCGGTCGCTCGTGCGCTGGGTGATGAAGGCCTGGATGATGGGCTTGATGGCTTGGAGGCGGTTGATGCGGTCGCCGTCGCGCTCGTAATCCTCGGCGAGCATCGAGCCGGAAAGGTCGATCGCGAGCATCAGGTCGTAGCCCTGCTGCTTCACCTCGCGCTTGTCCTCGACGATCTGCGGCCGGGCGAGGGCGAGGATGACCAGCACGAGGCCGGCCATGGCCAGCGCGGCCGGCCAGCGCGAGGAAGGAATAAGGGACGGACGGTGCCACGACGCGGCGAAAGGCACGATGAGCACGGGGGCCCCGCGGCGGCCGCGCACCCAGACGAGCAGCGGCAGCACCAGCAGCGCAAGCAGCCAGAGCGGGTCGGCGAACTGGTAGTCGGCAAAGCGCATCAGGGGGTGAAGTGCCAAGGGCTAAGTAACAAGTGACAAGTAACAAGTAACAAGGGCCAGGTGGCCTGTGGCGCGGTTGTCATGGTATTTCTTGTTACTGGTTACTTGATCCTTGTGACTTGTTACTTGCCGCCGGTCAGCGCCGGCGGCCGGCGTGCATGCGGGCGTGGAAGAAGCGCACGAGGGCGTCGAGGCGTTCTTCGTCGGTGCGGACGACGAGGCGGCTGAGCTGGTTGGGGAAAATGGCGCGGAAGGCGTCCTCGCGCTGCTTCACCCACGCGGCATGGGCCTCGCGTTGCGTGGCCGAGGTGCCGTTGAGCGTGACGAGCCGGCCCGCGACGGGATCGTAGGTGGTGAGCAGGCGGTCGTGGGGCAGCTCGCGTTCCCACGGATCGTCGACGCGGAAGCCCATCGTCTGGTAACGGCGCGAAAGCACGCTCCAGCCATCGGGCTCGAGGCGCGGCGGGAAATCGCCGAGCCAGATCATGATGCTGTGGCGCGGCGCGGCCTTGGCGAGCAGGCGCCAGGGGATGGGGTTGGAGATTTGAGATCTGAGATCTGAGGCTTGAGATTCCAGCGTCGGCGCTGGCTCGCCGAGCAGCGTGGCGGCGGCGTGCAGGATCTGGCCGCGACCGCGGACGGGTTCTTTCAGAGTATAGCCGGCGGGCGAGGCGTGGAGGAAGCCGACGCGGTCGCGGTTGACGGCGCCGAGCATCATGACGAGCCCGGCGAGTTCCATAAGCGCCTCGCGCTTGGACTGGGCGCCGGAGCCGAACTGCAGGCTGACGCTGTCCTCGAACACGAGCAGGAGGGAGACCTCGCGTTCCTCGATGAACTTCTTGCGGTAGGGTTCGCCGAGGCGCGCGGTGACGTTCCAGTCGATGTCGCGGATATCGTCGCCGAAGGTGTATTTGACGACCTGGTCGAACTCCATGCCGCGGCCGCGGAAGGCGGAGCGGTATTCGCCGCTGAGGACGTTCTCCACCGCATGACGCACGCGCCACTCGAGCTGGCGCAGAAGCGCGAGCTGCGAGGTGACGAGGGAAGCGGGAGCTTGGACGGGAGCGGGCATCAGGGGAAGGACTGAAGGGCTGAAAGGCTGAAGGGCTGAGAAATGCGGCAAAACCCACTCTGCGAAGCCTTCAGCTTTTCAGTCATTCAGCCTTTCAAGCTTTTGCGGGAACCGGCGTGCGGATGAGCACCTGGTCGAGGATCTTGTCGGAGCTGAGGCCCTCGGCCTCGGCCTCGTAGGTGAGGCCGACGCGGTGCCGGAGGGCGTCGTGGAAGATTTCCTGCACGAGGGCCGGCGAGAGGTAGTCGGCGCCGCGGAGCCAGGCGAGGGCGCGGCCGGCCTGGAAGAGTGCGAGCGAGGCGCGGGGGGAGGCGCCGAAGTTGAGGAGGCGCTTCGTGGCGCCGCCCTCGGCCTGCGCGGCGAGATCGCGCGAACTGCGCACAAGCGCGAGGATGTAGGCCTGCACCGCCGGCGCCACATGGATGGCGTCGACCTGGGTGCGGAGCTCGAGCAGCTCGGCACCGCTGGAGACGGCCTTCACCTCGGGCTGCCTGGTCACCTGGCCCCACATTTCCATCATCGTCGCCTCCTCGGTGGCGGAGGGATAGTCGACGAGGAGCTTGAAGAGGAAGCGGTCGGTCTGCGCCTCGGGCAGCGGGTAGGTGCCTTCCTGTTCGACCGGGTTCTGTGTGGCCATGACGAAAAACGGCTTCGGCAGGATGTGCGAGGTGCCGCCGATGGTGACCTGGCGCTCCTGCATGGCCTCAAGGAGGGCGGACTGGACCTTGGCGGGGGCGCGGTTGATTTCGTCGGCGAGGACGAGGTTGGCGAAGATCGGGCCCTTGTGGGTGGTGAAGCCGCCGTCCTTGGGCGAGAAGATCATGGTGCCCACGACGTCGCTCGGCAGGAGGTCGGGCGTGAATTGGATGCGCTCGAACTGGACACCGAGCGCCGAGCCGAGGGACTTGATGAGCAACGTCTTGGCGAGGCCCGGCATGCCCTCGAGAAGGACGTGGCCGTTGGCCAGCAAGGCGACCAGCAGGCGTTCGATGACGGCTTCCTGGCCGATGACGGCTTTGCCGATTTCAGTGCGGAGTTTCTGGGACCAATCGGGACCTTTGATCATGGGAGAAAGTGTGCGAGCAGTTAGCAGGGGGTGGTAAGCGGTGACAAGAGAAGACAGGGGAGCCAGTGTGACTGTAGAAGTGGCAGAGAGTTCATGTGTTGGCCCTGAAAAATCGACAAAAGGCACAAAAACCAAGCCGGGCCCAACAGGTGGAAGAACCGGGCTTTTTCGTGTCTTTTTGGGGCGCTTTGTGGCTAAACCAAAGCATGCCCGATTTCCCTGACATCGTGGAAGCGTCGCTGCAGGCGCGGTTTGTCTCCTTGGGTGTGCGGCCGGAGGAGGTGGAGGAGCGCTTTGTCCGCGGCGCCGGGGCGGGCGGGCAGAAGATCAACAAGACTTCCTCGACCGTCTGGCTTCGGCACCGGCCGACGGGGGTGGAGGTGCGTTGCCAGCGCGAGCGGAACCAGAGCGTCAACCGGCTGCTGGCGTGGACGGAGCTGGCCGGGAAACTCGAGGCGCGGCGCGCCGCGGCGGCCGGTCAGGCCAAGGCGGCGCGGGAGCTCACCCGCCGGCAGACCCGGCAGAAATCCCGCGGCCAGAAGGTCCGGATGATCGAGATCAAGAAGCATCGGGCGAAGCACAAGTCCGCGCGCGGGCGCGTCAGCGGCGATTGGTGAGGATTATTCTTTGCCGCTTTCCGGACTTTGCCAATAGTCGCGTCATGGATCAGCCGGACCAAGCCTTGGAAGAAGCCCGTCGCGCGGGCATCGACCTTGATTTGCTGGATTCGAATCTGGCCCTGACCTACGAGCAACGCGCCTTGCGGCATGAGTCAGCGCGTGAGCTTGTGCTGGCATTGAGGGAGGCCGGAGCCACCTATGAAACCTCTGCATCTGCTGCTCCAGAGATTCGCTGACGCCGGCCTGGAATTTGTCGTGGTAGGAGGCTTTGCCGGCGTCCTGCACGGCTCCTCCTATGTCACCGACGATCTCGACATCTGCGCACTGCTCACGGCCGAGAATTTGGGGAAACTGCGAACCGCGCTGGCCGACCTGCATCCCGTTCACCGTATCACGCACAAGAAACTGTCTTTCATGGAATACCCGCCGGCCGGGCAGGCGGTGGCAAATCTTTATCTCGAGACTGATGCCGGGGTGGTTGACGTGCTCGGCACCATTCTTGGTCTGGGTGATTTCGAGGCGCTGCGACGAAATGCGGTGGAAATCCCGTTGTTCGGTCGTCGTTGCCGGGTGATTTCGCTCGAGGACTTGATCAAGGCCAAGGAGGCTATGGGCCGCGAAAAGGACCTGCTTACGGCAAAGGAACTGCGGGCGATCGCGGTCAAGCGCCAATCCCGCTGAACCGCCTCAACCGGGATCATGCAGTGCATGTGGGTGGAACCGGTCCTCCGTGACCGGTTTGCCTTGGCGTGCGTCCAACAACCCGTCCGGAGGACGGGTTCCACCATTTGGTGCGCGGCTCTACACTGGAAATTGGCCCACCGACTGCATCGTTACACCTCAGGGATTCACGACCGGTGGAGCGGCCACGGCGGGCGGGGCCTCCGCGGCGGCCTTGAGGGCGGCGCGCAATTGTTTGGCTCCACGGAAGAGATAGAACAGCGCGAGCCCGTGGAAGCCGACGGACATCCAGTCCTGGAACGCCACGTAGATCAGCGCGTCGAGCGAATAGAGCACGATGCCGGTGACAAAGGCCCAGAAGTGGCCCTTGCGGGAAAAGAAGCCCAGCCCGCAGATGGCGAGGAGCGCCACGGCGTCGATGGCGAAGGCGATGATCTTCATTTCCCGGAAAACAACATCGGCGACGAGGGTGAAGCCGAGCCCGATGACGAAGCTCCGGTCGGAGCCCGAGTGCATCATGACGCTGTTGACCACGGAGAGTCCGGCGATCCACCAGAACCAGTTGGCTCCGCTGATGACTTCGGGTTCGGATTGGGCGACGAGTGCCCGGTCAATGCGCACAGTTTCGGTTTGGGTAAACGGATTCTCGGCCATGATGGAATGGGGATTGAGAGAGCGGCGGGCATTCGTATGCGGGATATTCGCGCGGCTGGCGAGCCGGCAATGGTAGGGCGGAGCGGCCCGCTCCGCCGCGGCGCACCGGGCCGGTGCGCCCTACCTCAGCGGCGCCAGTAGCCTGCGACTGTGAGCGCGACGCCGGCGACGAGGATGACGTTGGCGAGCAGGCCGAAATTCCTTTCCAGCCAGGTCGGGGGCCGGTCGAGCTGCTCGTTCAGGAGCGCATCACCGGATTTCCGCGCGTCGAGTCGATGTTGTTTGCGGCGTGCGAGGTCGCGGCGGCTCTGCGCCGCGAAGCCGCGGAGGACAATGCCCGCCATGATGAGCGTGACGCCGACGGCCAGCAGGGTTTCGTAGTCGGGGAGGTTCAAGGTGGGGCGGCTTGACCTCAAGACGCTCAGAAAAGCGCGTTGGGGTCAACGCGCTCCATCAAGGCAGGTTTGCGGAAGTCAGAAGCCCGTTGGGTGGCGATGGTTTGAAAGTGGCATCGGCTTCCAGCCGATGAAACCCTGCGGCTGGAAGCCGCAGCCACGGCAATCGCCGGCCGGTTCCTACAATGGATGCACGGCATCGCCGACGCGCAGGGTGCCGCGCTTGGTCTCGTGGATGAGGTTGACGCCGAAAATGACGTCGCCCGGGCTGGCCGGGACACGGCGGAAAGCGGCCAGGGTCTTGAGCGGCTCCTTGCCGCGCACGCCGGTGAGCTGGTCGGTGGTCGTGACCAGGCAACGGACCGACGGGCCGGCGCTGCGGAAGACCATCTCCCCGATTTTGAGCCGGTTCCAGCCGTCCTCGGCGAAGGCTTCGCAACCATGCACGACGAGGTTCGGCCGGAAACGGTTCATGGGGACAGGTTCATCCTGGTTTTCCTGGATGCGGTCGTTGAGGTGGGCGAGCGACGCCTCGCTGACGACGAGGAACGGGACGGCGTCGGCAAAGGTGAAAAGATCGCCGGACCGGGCGGCGGACTTGAGGACCGGCCGGGAGAATCTTTCGCCGATGCGGACGAGGTGGCAGACCGAGCCAAGAAATTCACTGAGCCATGCGGTGGCGGCGGGACCGCAGTCCTCCGCCTGCAGGCCCTCGTGTTTCCAGATGCTGACGGTGCGCAACGGAGCCGAAGGATCGGAGGAAGTCGGAACCGAGATGCTGCCGGCGCCGTCGGCGGAAAGGGTAAGCTGGCCGGCGGAAAGCTTGGTCTCGATGCGGGCCATCCGGGGCAGGGCGCGTTGGGTCAGGAATTTTCCTGTGGCATCCACCACAAGAAAGCGCCGGTCGCCGACGAAGCCGAGTTCGTCGATCTCCGCCGTCGGCACGCTGAAGCCGCGGCAGGATTTGACGGGGTAGAGGTGGAGGGCGGAGAGGTGCATGGGGCGGATTTGATTAGCCACAAAATGCGCAAAAAACGCAAAAGGAACCTCAAGACTTCTGTAACGGAACGGAAAGCGTCTTGCTGTAGTGAGGGGGCCGCTGGCCCCACCTGAAGCACGGCGGGGTGGGCGTCGGTTTCCATCCCGACGCCTGTCGCCGATGTGGAAATCGGCGACCACCCTTGGCGGGATCAGCGATCCCGCCCTACAGTTACTTCCGTCGGTAGTTGGCGAAGTAGAGCTGCGTGCCGTCCTGGGTGGAGAATTTTTCCGGCCGCGTGCCGCCGAGGCCGTAGCAGATGGAGAGGACTTCGCCGGTGAATTTGAAGATGCACGGGATCGACTTGCCGGCGTTGGGGCCGATCATGCCCGCCAAGGTCAGGCCTCCGGCGTCGATGACGTAGGTGCCCTGGTCGGCCGTCACGCCGCCGAAGCGCACGGCGTATTCGCCGCCGGCCAGCTCGATCTCCATCTTGTCGAGCATCATCTTGGGTGCTTCCTCGCCTTCGTGCTCCGCGTAGACGGGCTGCCAGATGCCTTCGAGTTCAGGATTCATGCGGTCGGATATTGCCCACGAAACACACGAAATGACACGAAAGAAAAATATCCACGGCGGTGTGCCGGGTCGCCGTGGCTCCAGCCTTCGCCTAGCCTATGGCCGGCAGGCCAACTGGAGCGCGGGCGACCTCGCCCGCGGAGCCCTCACGCCCGCTTCAGCACGTCGCGGGGGGTGGTTTCGACGGGGGCGGGGTCGGTGAGTTCCTTCGCGCCCTTGGCGCCGAGTTCGTTGAACTTGCGGGCACCGGGGAGGAGGGTCTGCTCGAAGGATCCGACGGCGGAGTTGTAGGCCTTGTTGGCGGTCTCGAGGCTGCGGCCGACCTTGTCGAGGTTGTCGGAGAAATTGGCGATGCGGTCGTAGAGCGCGCGGCCAAGGTCGGCGATGACCTGGGCGTTCTTCGAGACATCTTCCTGGCGCCAGCCGTAGGCGGCCGCCTTGAGCAAGGCGATGAGCGTGGCGGGCGTGGCGAGCAGGACTTTCTTCGCGATGGCGCGATCGATGAGCGTCGGGTCGCCTTGCAGCGCGCCGGAGAGGAACTGGTCGCCGGGCAGGAAGAGCACGACGAACTCGGGCGAGGGCTGGAACTGTTCCCAGTAATTCTTGGCGCCGAGGGCGTCGATGTGGTTGCGGACCTTGGCGGCGTGCTCGGCGAGCTTGGCGGCGCGCACGGTTTCGTCGGTGGAGTTGGCGGCCTCGCGGTAGGCGTCGTTCGGCGCCTTGGCGTCGATGACGATCTGCTGGCCGCCGGGCAGGCGCACGATGAGGTCGGGACGGAAGCCTCCGGCCGACTGTTGTTCGACGAAGTCGCAGTAGGAACTCATGCCCGACATCTCGACGACGCGGCGCAGCTGGAGTTCGCCCCAGGTGCCGGCGGTGGTGGTGGAGCGGAGGGCGGTGGTGAGCTTGGAGGCCTCGGCCTGCAGGGAGACCTGCGCGGTGCCGAGGGACTTCAATTGCTCGGAGAGCTGGCCGTAGGCGTTGGCGCGGGCTTTTTCGATCTCGCCGATCTTGGCGTCGACCTTTTCGAGGGATTCCTTGAGGGGCTTGACCATCGAGTCGATGGCCTGCTGGCGCTTGCCGAGTTCGTCGGCGGACTGCTGGTGGAGTTTGCCGAAGGATTCGCGGGCGAGCTTGAGGAATTCGTCGGTGTTGCGGCTGAGGGCATCGGCGGAAAGGGACTTGAAGGAGTTGGTCAGACGTTCGTGCGCGTCGGTGAGTGCGGCAATTTTTTCGACGGCGGTCGCGCGCTCTCCGGCGAGCTCATTTTCGATTTTCGATTTTTGATTCTCGATTTCAGCCAGGCGCAGGCGCGTCGTTTCGAGGTCGGTCGTCAGCAGGCGCGCACGCTCATTGATCGCGGCGGAGCGGGACTGGGCGATGAACCAGCCCAGCGCGGCGCCGACGGCAAGACAGAGGAGCGCGATGAGGATGTCCATGAGGGAGGAAGTGAAATGCAGAGAGGCGTTGCGCGCAAGTATGCAACCGGCCCAAACCCGCGAGGTGGGGGCACCCCGCCCACAGGGAGAGCGCTTCAGCGCAGCGCGCCGAACGAGATCTGGATGTCGGTGCTCTTGATGCCGGGGCCGGCTTGGAGCGAGCCGTTGTGAAGGCGGAGAATCTCGCGGGCCAGGAAGACCGAGAGCCGGCCTTGGTTGGGGGTCTCGTTCGGGCCGGGCAGGGGCAGCGTGCCGTCGAGTTCCAGGTGCTTGCCCTCGATGGTGACGATGGCGGCCCGCTGGGCGCCGGTGCCGGTGGTGCGCAGGGTGAGGATGAGGTTTTTCACGCCCTCGTCGGGCCGGTTGGCGGCGACGGCGTCGAGGATGGCGCTGAAGGCGAAGCGCAGCAGGTTCGGGTCGACCGAGAAGACGAGCGGTTCCTCGGAAAAGCGCGTGGTGAGATTGCGGGCGTTGGCGAGCTCGGTCAGGAGCGTGTTGAGGTCCACGGAGGTGGCGACGGGCGAGGCGATTTCGCCGAGCAGGGTCGCGTGTTCGGCCAGGAGCTGCAGCTTGCGTATCTCGGTGGCGAGGGAGACGTCGCGGGCGAGGGAGACTTCCCGGGTCGGGGTGGTGGCGCCGACGGGCATGGGCGCGGTGCTGTCGCGAGACAGGAGCTGGGTGTAGGTGACGAGCGAGACGAGCGGGTTGGACAGCTCGTGGCTGAGGGTGAGGCCGAGGTTGCGGAAGAGCTCGCGGCGGTGCTGTTCCAGTTCGCCGCGGATGCGCTCGATCTCGGGGGCGGATTCCTCCCAGAGGACCCAGGCGCCGTCGACCTCGGGCGCGGGGCCGGCCGAGATGCGGTAGCGCCAGGGCGGGCGGGCGGGTTGCGTGATGGTCCGGCCGGTGTGGAGAACTTCGCCGATGATGGCACGAGCCTCGACCGGCAGGTCGGCGGTGGGGAGCTCGGCTCGCGTCACGAGGCGGGCACCGGGCAGGTATTTCGCCAGCAGGGCGGAATGGGTCTCGGTGCGCTTGAGCTCGGCCAGCCGGACGGTATGCTCCAGGCAGCGCTCGAGCAGGCGGCCTTGGAGGACGGCCCGGAATTTGTCGGATTCGCGGTAAGGGGCGCCGTCGGCCCGGGGGCCGAGGGCCATCCAGCCGAGGAGCTGCCCCTGCGCATGAAGCGGCACGAGCAGGCGGGCGCCCCAGCTTTGGAGCTGCTGGCGGATGGGAGCGTCGAGGGAGGGATCCTCGGTGCCGGGCCATTGGGCGGAGTCGAGAATGGCGGGGTGTTCCTCGAGCCAGAGCGAAAGCGGATGGCCGGCGCTGCAGCGGTGCGCCTCGTCGTCGGACACGAAGGCATCCAGCTCGCGGAAGAAAAACAGGACCTTGCCGGACTTCAGGATGTAGCGGCCGGCGCGGCGGAACTCATCGAGCAGGCGCGGGCGGTCGCCGAGGTTGGCGAGGGCGCTTTCCAGAAAATCCCAGGATTCGACGGCCTCGGCGGCGGCCGGTGCGGGGCCGGCGGATTCGCGGGGGAAGGGCGGCTCGCTGCGGCGGGTGCGTTCGAGCGCGGATTGCAGCTGGGAATTCTTGTCGGCGATTTCCTCGAGGAGGTTGACCGCCTCGGTGAGGCGGGCGCGGCTTTCGGCGTAGCTGAGGAAGAGGCGGGCGGTGCGGTTCTGGCGGGCTTGCTCGAAGGGCACGCTGTGCGGTTCGCCGATGAGGATGACCAGCGTGCCGTTGCCGCTGGCGAGGCGGGTGCGCGGGTCGTTGATGTCGGTGATCCAGACGCGGGAGCCGGGCCGGAGAAGTTCGCGTTGCAGGTCGGCGGGGCGGGCGAAGGCGGCGGGTTCGCGCGGGAGCAGCTGGTTCTTCCATGCAGTCTCGAGCGCAGGATCGAGAGTGGTCAGGATGAGGGTGGCGGGCATGGGAAGGTTATGCGGAAGGTGGCCCCTGGTCTCCCGACGTCAGGGACTATGATGGTCGCGCGATGTTCGTGCAAGATATCTGCGCAGACCGCAAGCCCGAGTCCCATGCCCTTGGTCTTGGTGGAGGCGAAGGGGTGGAAGAGGCGGGCGCGCTGGTCGGGGGGAATGCCGGGGCCGTTGTCGGACACCTCGAGGATGATGCTGCCGTTGGGGGAATTGCGGGAACGGATCTCGACGCGGCGGTCGTCGTCCTGCAGCTCGAGGGCCTGGAAGGCGTTGATGAGGAGGTTGAGGAGGACCTGGCGGATGGCGCTGCTGTCGGCAATGATGGTATCGGCGGGGGCGCCCAGGGTGCTGGCGATGGAGACGCGGGCCTCGGTGGCGCGAGTGAGCATGAGGTCGACCGTCTCGCGCACCACCGCGTGAAGGGAGATGCGCTCCATCTGGTGGCGGCGGGGGTTCGACAGGTCGAGGAGCTGCTGGGTGAGGCTGTCGATGCGGTCGACCTCGGCGGGAATGAGGAGGTTGAAGCGGCGGCGGAACTCCGCGTCGTCGAAGCGGGTGGGCAGCAGGTGGGCGAAGGTCTTGATGGAGACGAGCGGGTTGCGGATCTCGTGGGCGAGGCTGGCGCCCAGCAGGCCGATGGTGGCGAGCTGGTCGGACTGGCGGGCCTGCATGGTCAGGCGCGAACGGGCGAGGATGTTGTCCATGAACTCCGCGATCTCCTGAACCTGCTGCACCTCGGGGTAGGTGAACGGACGGTGGTTCGTCTTGATGCCGAGGCCGAGCAGGAGCGAGGGGGCCGGGCTGCCGCGCGGTGCGGTGACGACCAGGCCGAGGCTGAATTCGGTCAGGAACTGGCGCAGGTCGATCAAGCCCGGTTCGGCGCGCTGGCGGAGGAGACTTTCGGGTGTGCTCCAGCCGGCGCGGCTCAGGGCGGCATAGGCCGGCCGGTCTTTGGCGAACTCGACGTTGCCGGAAGCGTAGACCTCGCCGCTGTCGAACAACAGCCGGGCGTAACTGGTCTGGCACCACGTGCGCAGCAGGGCCTCGAACTCGGCGACGAGCTTGTCCGGATCGGGCTCGCTGCGGGCCAATTCGATGATGGCGCGGCGGGTGGCGGCGACATTTTGCTCAGGGCTGAGGCGAAACCACTCGCGGGTTTTTCTATCCAGCAGGAAGGCCAGTGAAGCGCAAACCGCGACGCTCAGCACTAGATCGGCGGGGGGAGGCAAAATGAGGCTGAAAAGCCACCAGCCGCCGAAGATACCGAGGGACAGCACCAACACCAGCACCAGCCGCTGCACCACCGTCAAGAAGACCTGCCGAGCATCAAAGATACGGTGCACCGTGACGGCCCAAGCGGTGAGGACGTAGAAGGCGAGGATGATCAACGGGCTCAACCGGGACAGGGCACGAGCGTCGAGATAGTAGCCAATGCCGTTGACGATGATTGCTAGAAAGCAGGCAACCCCGGCATTAAGGGTCAGGAACTGCATCTCGATCCGGCGGATGCCCATTTGTTTCCGCATTTGCCGGTAGGCTTGCGTGATCAGGACGAGATAAAGGGCGAGGCTACAGGCGATATAAATGGAGTAGGCCGTGCCACGCCGGCGGCCGTCCGGTAACGCCTCGGACAAGATGAATGTGTCAGTATAGCAGAGGGCCGACAGCAGCAGACCTACGCCCAGCCAGGGCAGGGAACGCAGGACAACCCGGCGAAGTGAACTCTCGTCGGCCAGGATTGATTCCTTCAACAGCCAGATGACCCAGGGAAAAAACGCACCTGCGGCGGATGCGGCGCGCAACCACGGGACCGGATCGGCTGTGAGGTCGTCCGATGATTGCAATCCCGTCCGCAGCGCCATGAGCACAAAATACAGCCACAAGGTGGCCGTGACCGAGACGGCGGCGAAGACCTGGTTGACGAAACGGCCGTGATTGGCCCAGAGCGCGCTGACCCCGATCGCCAGCGTCAGCAAAACTGCAAAGGTGATCAGCAGGATCATGCTCGTTCCAGCACCACGGCGGTATTGCTGCCCGACAATCCGTGGCCATCAACCACCGCCACCCGGGGTTGGATATACCTGGGCCGCGCCGACAGATTGAGGGGGCACTGCGGGTCGGGAGTTTCCCAGTTGACCGTGGGCGGCAGCAGGCCGTGCGCCATGCTCAGGGCGGCGCTGGCCAGCTGGATCGCACCGGCGGCTCCCAGCGCGGTGCCGACCGCGCCCTTGATGGAGGTGACCGGAATCTCCGCCAAGCGATCGCCATAGATCTTTTTGAAAGCCATGCTTTCGTTGGCGTCGATGACCCGATGGCCCGGGCCCCACGCGCTGATGTATTCAACCTCCTCGGGCCGCCGCCGGGCGTTGGCCAGGGCGGATCGGATTGCATCGGCGATGCCGAAGGCCGCCGCGCCGTTGGGATCGTTGGCATAGCCATAGCCGGTGAGCCAGGCGTAGGGCCGGCGGGGGCTGTGCTCGGGCTCGAGAATGAACAGGGCCGCGCCTTCGCCCAGAACGCCGGTGGAACGCCAGAGGTCGAACGGGCGGCAGGATTTTTCGGGGAAGTCGCCGCTGGTGGGATTGAGCTCGGCGGCATTGAACTCGAGCAAGGGATGGAAGGAGAGCGGCGCCTCGCAGCCTCCCGTGATCGCGATGTCAGCCTGGCCGGAGGCGACCAGTTCGGCGGCCTGGCCGACGGCGTCGAGTCCGGAGCAGCAGGAGCTCTGCATGGCGAACATCCGCGCCGGCACACCGAGGTATTTCGAGATCCGGCCGGGCACATTGACGATGGAGGTCTCGTAAATGGTGTTCGGCATGGAGAAACGCGGGCCCTTCTTGGTCACGACCTGCACCCCGCGGCTCATCTTGTCGATGTCCATGGTCGAGGTGCCGGTCACGATGACCGGAGCGAGTTCCCGCAGCTCCTCCGGGGCCAAGCCGGCGTCCTGCAAGGCCAGCATGGCGCCGACCAGGGCGAACTGGGTGTGACGGGAGAGGCGGCGGGGGTTCTCGCCCGGGGCGTAGTTTTTCAGATCGAAATCGGGGATCTCCGCGCCGATGAAGGCTCCGGCGGCAGGATCGAAGCGGGTGATGGCGCGCACGCGGCTGACGGGCTCATTGATGCCGCGGAAGAAATTCTCGCGGCCGATGCCCGCCGGTGTGACCGGGCCGATGCCCGTGATCTTAACGCGCCGGCGCATGGTCGGACCGCGGGAGGCGGGTGGAGGGGCAGAAGAGGAGCGCCGGGATGTTTTTCAATGGCAACGGGTGGGAGGGGCGCGGCCGATGATTGCGAGAAAGCGTGCCGCTGACCCGAGAAACAGCCTTCCGCAAAAACCAACACGAGCTTCTCCTGTTTGGCGGACCGGAGAGAGGACGGCAAGCCTCGGTATCGCAAAAGAGATTTGCGCAGTGCGAGAGGCAGACGCACCGTAGTCCCATGGACGCCCAGGAATTTGAAGCCCGCCTGATCGCATGGGCGAGTTTGCAGCCCGGTCTTGAGGCCTTGGTGCTAGGGGGCTCGCGGGCGGGGATCGACGGGAAGGCTGATGTTTGGTCGGATTGGGACCTTCAATTGATCACGACGCATCCGGAGGACTACCGGAACAGCGGCTGGTTGTCCGGAATCGCCCCCTGCTGGTGTGCGCATGTCGAGCGCACTCCGCGCGGCTTCATTAAAGTGAGCGCGATCTTCGCCGATGGCCTGGAGGCTGATTTCATGCCACTTGCCGCCTGGCAGATGAAACTCGTTTATGCAGGCATGCGGCATCCGAACTGGGCGAATCTGATGCCACATCGGCTGAGGCACGGGATCCAGGAAACGCGCAGTTTCCTCCTCGGCTCAGGCTACCGGTTGCTCGTTGGGAACGCGGCCTGGGCGAAACGATTCGAGGCGTTGCAAGTCGAGTGGCCGGTGGCAGCAATGACGGCGGCGGAATTTGCGCAATACACGACGGCTTTTTGGCAAAAGGCGGCCTGGGTTTTTAAAAAAATAGCACGACCCGAGCCACGCTCTGCGATGCACTGGCTGCACCTGCTCGTGATGTATCAGGTCTATCCGCTGCTGGCGGAAGAGGCCCGATTGGCCGGATTCGTGCCGCGCGCCGAGGCGCGCAAGGCGGAGCAATGGCTGGGGAAGGAGCGCCTGCAACAGACCGCAATCGAGACCGGACCTAATCAGACGGTGCTGGCGCGGGCGTTGCTGGCGGAGATCGCGCTGTTTCGCGAGGTCAGCGACCACGTGGCCGCCCGGCGCGGTTTCCCCCGGCCGGATTGCGCCGCGATTGAAAAGTGGCTGCGCGCGGAGCTGGGCAGACTGACCGGCTGAGCCCACGGGCTTCAGACGGGGGCGAGGGGGAATTCGAGGGTGAAAACCGTGCCGCCGCCCGGGCGCGCCTCGACCTTCATTTCCGCATGATGGGCGGCGGCGATATGGCGGCAGATGGTGAGCCCCAGGCCGGTGCCATGCGCCTTGGTCGATTCGACCGGCTTGTGCAGGATGATCGCCATCATGCCCGCGGGCAGGCCCGCGCCGTTGTCGGTGACGGACAAGACGGCTTTGCCGGCGATTTTCCTGACGGCAATGGTCACCCGGGTGGCCCCGGCCTCGAGGGAGTTCTTGATGAGATTCTGGAGGACACGGATGATCTCGAAGCGGACCCCGGTGATGATGACGTCCCGGTCACCCTCGACCTCGATCCGGGTCTGATCAAAAAAGAGCACGGAACGGGTCTCGACGACGGCGGCCAGCAGATCGAAGTTTCCGCCCGAGGAAAGATGACGGGTGCTCTGGCGCCAGGCCTCGGCGAGGTGCAGGCAGAACGACGAGCATTGCTCCAGGCGCTCGGCGTAATTGATGACGCGCTGCAGCGCCGGTGTGGTGTCGGGCAGGGCGCGGATCTCCTCCAGCAGCATGTTGGTGTAGCCGGTGGTCACGACGAGCGGGTTGCAGATGTCGTGCACCATTTCGGCCGCGGCCTTGCCGTAGCCGACCTGCATCTGCTGCTTCTTCTGTTCGAGCTTCACGTTCTCGTAGGTCTCCTCGAGCTGTTGCAGCAGGGCGGAGCGTTTCTTGCGTTCCAGCGCCTCGCGGGCATGGCGGCGGACCGCCTGCTGGAGCACATCGACATCGAACGGCTTCTTGAGATATTCGTTGGCCCCGAGGCTGATCGCAGCCTGCGCGGAGGCGAGGGCGCCGTAGCCGGTCATCATGATCACGGAGGCATCGGCATCGAGCTTGCGCAACTCTTCCAGCCCCTGGATGCCGTTCTTCTGCGGCATCCGGATATCCATGATGATGACGGCGAAGGACTGGTGCTGGACCAGGGCAAGGCCGCGGTCGACCCGGTCCACCGCCAGCACCTCGAACTCATCCTGCAACAAGTAGCTGATGCTCTCGCGCGGGCCGAGCTCGTCATCAATTACCAGCACCTTCGGGCGGTCCGCCGCAGTGGCCGGGGGGAGAGATGGCGCGTCAAGCATGGTGGGAAATTGGGCCGGAGGCTGATGGACATCCCCCAGTTTGGCAATCCGAAGCTGGTGCGGCCCAGTGGTCCGTGATGCGTCGGTTGATTTTAACGCTTATTTAGCAGCTGCTACTCCGCGCGAAAACAGCTCCGTGATGACATCCTCTAGAGGCACATCCTGGATGGTGATGTCGTCCACGGCGCCGTGGGTCAGGATCTGCTGACAGACGGAGGTCACCTGCTCGCTCGGGACATGGAGAAGAATCTCGCCGTCCTCGCAGACCTTGCATTCGCCGTGGGCCGGTTTCCAGTCGGGGCCGAACGGCGGCGGCATCCCTTCGACTTCGCTCAGGGCGGCCCGAGGCCGGAACTTGATGATGCGCTGCCGGGCGCCGGCGCCGGCGATGCGGTCGAGGTCGCCGTCGTAGATCTTCTTGCCGTGGTCGATGACGATGACGCGTTCGCAGAGCGACGAGATGTCCGCCATGTAGTGGCTGGTGAGCAGAATGGTCGTTTTGTGGCGGCGGTTGTAGTCGCGCAGGAACTCGCGGACGTTTTTCTGCGACACGACATCGAGGCCGATGGTCGGCTCGTCGAGGAACAGCACGCGCGGGCGGTGCAGCAGCGCCGCGATCAGCTCCATCTTCATGCGCTCGCCGAGCGAGAGCTCGCGGACCATGACATTGAGCTTGGGGCCGACGCCGAGCAGGGTGACGAGCTCGTCGAGCGTCTGCTGGTAGGCCGCCTGCTCCAAGCCGTAGATGGCGCGGAGCAGGTAGAACGACTCGATGGCGGGCAGATCCCACCACAGCTGGTTCTTCTGGCCGAGCACGAGGGCGAAGAGCCGGCGGTAATCGTTCTCGCGCTTGGTCGGATCGAAGCCCGCCACGCGCGCCGAGCCGCTGGTCGGATAGATGAGGCCGGAAAGCATCTTGAGCGTGGTGGTCTTGCCCGCGCCATTGGGCCCGAGGAAGCCGACCAGTTCGCCCTCCTTGATGCTGAAGCTGATGCTGTCCGCCGCGCGGGTCTCCTCGAAGTCGCGCTTGAAAAGCCCTTTTACTCCACCCCAGAAGCCCGGCTGCTTCTTGTAGGTGCGGAAGACGCGCGTGAGGTTTTCAACTTCGATCATCGGCAGAGGAGTAAGCGACCTGCCTACAGGAGCCAGAAGATTCTGGGAATCAAGCCGGGCCGGTCGCCCGCGGAACCTCCGCCTGCTCGATGGCGAGCAGGAACGCATCGAGGTCGCGGTAGTGCGGGACGACGTGGGTCACGCCGAGCGTCGGCAGCAGGGAGGAGAATTCTCCGGCCGTGATGCCGACCAGCGGCCAGCCCAGCTCGCGGCAGGCGCGCACGTCCCAAGCGGCATCGGCGACATAGGTGACACGGTCAAAACGATCGCGGCCGTAATGCACCGCCGCGCGGGCGAGCGCCGCGCGCATGATGTCGGTGCGCGGATTCGCCACGTCGCAGAAGGCCGAGGGCAGCCCTTCGAAGGGGATGCCGGCGGTCGTGAACTTGTGGCGTGCGGTCGACTCCCAGTCGCCGGAGGCGATGGCAATGGCGTAGCCCCGTTGCTGGAGTTCGCGCATGCAGGCGGCCGCGCCGGGAATCTCGCGCGTGCAGCGGCCGGTGCGCCGGGTGATGTCCGCCATGAGTTCGACCATGCGTGTCTGCACGGCGCGGGACTCGGCGACCGTGGGCGGATGGCCGCGGGCCCGGCGCACGATTTCCTCGAGACAGAAGGAAGCGGTGGTGTGCGTGTAGGTCTCCCATTCGGTCTTCACGCCCGGCAGGTTGAGGGCCTGCTCGATGGCGAGCACGTAACAGTTTTCCTCGATGGCGAAGCCGTCGGTCAGCGTGCCATCCATGTCGAACATCACGAGTTTCATCAGGAAAATCAGGTTTCGGCCGGCCGGCCGGATTGGGCGGCGACCTTCGACTGAAGCGGTGCCGCGGTGCTCACGCGTGGCCGAGTCTGCGGTAATCGAGGACGGAGTGGCTGATGCAGCCGGATCCGAGGCACTTGAGGTCGGTCAGCAGGTCGGGCGGCGACACGTCCTGGCCCTGCGTCCAGATCAGTTTGTGGCGGCTGTCGGAGTCCGGTGCGGTGAAGAGTCCGGGCACGAAGAAATGGGCGGGCTCGGTGTGCTTCACGGCCGTGTCCGGCCGGCAGGGGAAGGGGAAGTTGACGTTGTGGACGGTGAAGCTGTGCGGTGGTGTCCGGGGCAGCAGTTCGCCGGCCAGGCGGGCGGCGTGCGTGGCGGAATTCTTCAGCGAGGCGAGGAGCTCGGCACCGGGCTGGCCGCCGTGGTCCTTCAGGTCGTTGTAGACCTTGACCGAGACGTCTTGTGAGAAGGCGATGGCGGGCAGCCCGTGCAGAACACCCTCCAGCGCGGCGGAAACGGTGCCGCTGGCGAGGATGAAGCCGAGCGTGCAGTTGAAACCCACGTTTATGCCGCTCACCACCCCGTCCACTTTCGTCGGCAGCAGGTGCGCGAGGGCGATGTTGACGCAATCCGACGGCGTGCCGTCGACCGTCCAGGTCGGGCAGCCGAAGCCGTGGTCGGCCGGGGCGGACTGGACCAGCCGGTGGCGGGTCTTGGAGGCGCCCGTCCAGCTCTGTTCCAGCAAGGGGGCGACGATGTAGAGTTCGTGGCCGGCGGCCTTCAGGGCGAAGACCAGTTCGTGAAAGAAGATCGATTTGATGCCGTCATCGTTCGTAACCAGTAGTTTCATGGGGAAGTTACGCCTACGGAATACGCCCCTCTTGGGGAAGGGAAGCAGGAATTGGGCGCAGGCATTCATCACAAACGGTGCGCAGTGGTGCGCAAGAAGCACGGAGCCAAGGCGAGAAGTGGAGCTTATTCTGTGATATGGCACGCGCTAGCCTGCTTATGGTAATTATTGCGCCCGAAAGGGTGGTCCGGCGGCTTTGCGCCGGACGCCACCGGGTGCGCCCGGCGGGCCGGGCAGCAGGCGGACGTGTCGGCACCCTTTACCGCCCATGAAACCAATCATTCTCCACAATACTGTCCTGCGCGACGGCCACCAGTCCATGGCCGCCACCCGCATGACCACGAAACAGATGCTGCCGGTGGCCCCAATGCTCGACGGCATGGGCTTCGGCGTCCTCGAAACCTGGGGCGGCGCCACGATCGACTCGTGCCTGCGCTATCTCAACGAGAACCCCTTCACGCGGCTCGACCGGCTGAAGGCCGCCGCGCCGCGCACGCCGCAGATGATGCTGCTCCGCGGCCAGAACCTCGTCCAATACACCAGCTTTCCCGACGACGTCGTCGAGGCCTTCGTCCGGTGCACCGCCGCGCACGGGCTCGATGTGTTCCGTGTCTTCGACGCGCTGAACGACGCGCGCAACCTGCAGACCCCGGTGCGCGCCGTGAAGGCCGCCGGCCGGCACGCCGAGGGTGTCATCTGCTACACCACCAGCCCGGTGCACACGCCGGAGCGGCTCGCGGAGTTCGCGGAGGAGCTGGTCGGGCTCGGGGTGGATTCGATCTGCATCAAGGACATGGCGGGCCTGCTCACGCCGCGCGTGGCCTACGACCTCGTGCGGGCCATCAAGCGGCGGCACAAGCTGCCGCTGGTCGTGCACAGCCACGACACCGCGGGTTTCGCCCTCGCCACCTACCTCGCGGCCATCGACGCCGGCGCCGACGCCGTCGAGACGTCCATCACGCCCTTTGCCAACGGCACCGCCCAGCCCGACACCGCCCGCCTGCTCGCCGCGCTCGCGGGGCACGAGCGCAAACCGCAATTTGACTCCGCAAAGCTGCAGGAGCTGAGCGTCCACTTCGACGAAGTCGCCCGCGAACTCGCGGCGTTCATGAGCCCGGCCAACGACCGCGTGGACGGCAATGTCGTGGTTTACCAGGTGCCCGGCGGCATGCTCTCGAACTTCCGGAACCAGCTCAAGGAAATGAAAATGGAGACGCGCTTCAAGGACGTCATGGCGGAGATCCCCGTCGTGCGCCAGGCGCTCGGCTGGATTCCGCTCGTCACCCCGACTTCGCAGATCGTGGGCACGCAGGCCATGCTCAACGTCAAGTTCGGCCGCTGGGCCAATCTCGCCCAGAACACCATCGATGTCGCCCTCGGCCGCTACGGCCGCGCGCCCGGCCCGATCGATCCCGAACTGCGCGCGCTCGCGGCGAAGAAGTCCGGCCAGGACCCCGTCACGGTGCGCCCGGCCGACCTGCTGACCCCGCGCCTGCCCGCCCTGCGCGAGGAACTCGCCAAGAAGGGTCTCCCGGTCACCGACGACAACGCGGTGCTCTTCGCCATGTTCCCGCGCGAGACCGAGACCTTCCTCAAGCCGCCGGCCCCCGCGGCCGCTCCGGCCCCTGCTCCGGTCCAGCTCGCGCCGGCGCCGGTGTCCGCGTCCGCCCCGGTGGCCGCGGCCGGCAGCCCGTCGCGCTTCAATCTCACCATCAATCAGCGCCGCCACGAGGTTCTCGTGGAGGACCTCACTTCGTCCGCATGAAAACCGAATCGAATCCGTCCCTCTTCACAGAATTTCCGCCTCCCGCGCCGACCGACTGGCGCCGGGTCGCGGAGGAATCGCTCGACGGTGCGCCGTTCGAGAAGAAACTCGTCACGCGCACGGCCGAGGGCATCGACCTGCAGCCGATCTACACGCGGGCCGACGCCGGCCCCGCGGTGGACGAGTGGCCCGGCTTGCCGCCCTACGCCCGTGGCGCGGAGGCGCTCGGCAGCCGCGCACACGGCTGGCAGATCTGCCAGGAGCTGCCCTACGGCCGCCCCGAGGAATTCAACGCCGCGCTGCTGCAGGATCTCAACCGCGGCCAGAACGCGGTCAACGTGCTGTTCGACATCGCCACGCGCCTCGGGCTCGATCCCGACGAGGCCAAGCCCGGCGAGGTCGGCGGCTGCGGACTCTCGCTGGCCACGCTCGACGATCTCACCCGCGCCCTGCGCGGCGTGGACCTCGCGGCCGTGCCGGTCTACGCCCCGGCCGGCGTTTCGGCGCTGGCCCTGACCGCCCTGTTCGCGGCCACCATGGCCAAGCAGGGCAAGACCCCGGCGGCGCTCCAGGGCGGCATCTTGTCCGACCCGTTCTCCGAATGGCTCGGTCGCGGCGTGCTGCCGTCCGGCCTGGAAGCGGCCTATGACGACATGGCCGTCGTGACGGATTGGGCGACCCGCTCGGGTTCCACCCTGCGCACCGTCGGCGTGGGCGCCAACCACTGGGCCGATGCCGGCGGTTCCGCCGTGCACGAGCTGGCCTTCGGGCTGGCGACCGGCGTGGACTACCTGCGGGCGCTGGACGCCCGCCTGCTCGCCCCCGGCCGCGCCGCACCGCGCTTCCTGTTCACCTTCTCCAGCGGCTCGAACTTCTTCATGGAGATCGCGAAGTTCCGCGCCGCGCGCCTGTTGTGGTCGCGCGCCGTCACCGCCGCCGGGGCTCCCGCGGAAGCGGGCCGGCTGGTGTTCCACGCCCGCACCTCGCTCTGGAACAAGACCGTGCTCGACCAGCACGTGAACCTCCTGCGCACCACCACCGAGGCCTTCGCGGCCGTGGTCGGCGGCTGCGCCAGCCTGCACGTCGCGCCCTTCGACGAGTGCCACCGCGTGCCCGATGATTTCTCGCGCCGCCTGGCGCGCAACATCCAGATCATCCTCGCCGAGGAATGCCACCTGGGCCGCGTCCTCGATCCGGCCGGCGGCTCGTGGTTTGTGGAGACGCTCACGCACCAGCTGGCGGACAAGGCCTGGAAGCTGTTCCAGGACGTCGAGCGGCAGGGCGGCATGGCGGCGGCCATCCGCGCCGGCTTCCCGCAGCAAACCGTGGCCAAGACGGCGACCGAGCGCCTCACGGCGGTCGAATCGCGCCGCGACGGAATCATCGGCACCAACCTGCATCCGAACCTGAAGGAGAAGCCGGTGGAAACCAATCTGCCCGACTATGCGGCCATCGCCGCCCAGCGGGCCCGCCAGGTGGCGGCCTACCGGCTGGCGACCGTCCCCGAGCGCGACGCGGAGGTGATGAACCGCTTGTCCGCCCTGCTCTCCGCCACCCCCGAGACCAAGATGAAGCTCCTCACCGAGGCCTTCACCCACGGGGCGACGCTGGGCGAGGTCGGCAAGGTCATGCGGGCGGGCCGCACGGACGAGCCGGCGGTGGTCCGCCTGCAGATCCGCCGCCGCAGCGAGCCCTTCGAGGCGCTCCGGCGCCGCACCGAGGCCCACCTCGCGCGCACCGGGAGCCGGCCGCTGGTCTTCCTGGCCAACCTCGGCCCGCGCAAGCAGCACGCGGCCCGCGCCGAATTCTCCGCGGGCTTCTTCGCCGCCGGCGGCTTCGAGGTGCGCTCCAATCCGGGCTTCGAGTCCTCGCAGGCCGCCGTCACGGCCGCCGTCGAGGCCGGCGCCCGCGTCGTGGTGATCTGCTCGACCGACGACACCTACCCGGCCCTGGTGCCCCCGCTCGCGGGTGCGCTCAAGGCCGCGGCCAAGCCGCCGCTGGTCGTGCTCGCGGGCCTGCCCGCGACGCCCGAACTGCAGCAACAATTCCGCGCGGCCGGCGTGGATGAGTTCATCCACCTCCGCGCCAACTGCGCCCAGGTCCTCAACCGTTTCCAGGACCAGCTCGGCCTCTAATCCTTCGCACCATGAAATTTCCGAATTACACCGAACTCGCTCTCGAGACCGTCCCGACCCCGGGCAATGTTGCGGCCTGGCGGCAGGCCGCGCGCGCCGAATCCGGCGGGCCCGACGCCCTGGGCGACTGGCAGACGCTCGAGCAGATCCCGGTCAAGCCGGTCTACACCGCCGCCGACCTCGCGGCGGTCACGCACACCGAATACACTGCGGGCATCGCGCCGTTCCTGCGCGGGCCCTACGCGACGATGTATGTGCTGAAGCCCTGGACGATCCGCCAGTATGCGGGCTTCTCCACGGCGACCGAGTCCAACGCCTTCTACCGGCGCAACCTCGCCGCCGGGCAGACGGGCCTCTCCGTGGCCTTCGACCTCGCGACCCACCGCGGCTACGACAGCGACCATCCGCGCGTCGTCGGTGATGTCGGCAAGGCCGGCGTGGCCGTGGACAGTGTGCTCGACATGCAGGCGTTGTTCAAGGGCATCCCCCTCGACCGCATCAGCGTCTCCATGACGATGAACGGCGCGGTGCTGCCGGTGCTGGCGTTCTACATCGCGGCGGCGCAGGAGCAGGGCGTGAAGCCCGAGCAGCTCGCCGGCACGATCCAGAACGACATCCTCAAGGAATACATGGTGCGCAACACCTACATCTATCCGCCGACGCCCTCGATGCGGATCATTGCGGACATCTTCTCGTATACGTCGAAAAACATGCCGAAGTTCAACTCGATCTCGATCTCCGGCTACCACATGCAGGAAGCCGGCGCCACGGCCGACCTCGAGCTGGCCTACACGCTGGCCGACGGCCTCGAGTATCTCCGCACCGGCGTGAAGGCCGGCATGGACGTCGACGCGTTCGCGCCGCGCCTCTCGTTCTTCTGGGCGCAGGGCAAGAACCTGTTCATGGAAGTCGCCAAGATGCGCGCGGGCCGCCTGCTCTGGGCGAAGATCGTGAAGCAGTTCAACCCGAAGAACCCGAAGTCGATGGCGCTGCGCACGCACTCGCAGACCTCGGGCTGGTCGCTCACCGAGCAGGATCCGTTCAACAACGTCGCGCGCACCTGCGTCGAGGCGATGGCGGCCGTCATGGGCCACACGCAGTCGCTGCACACCAACTCGCTCGACGAGGCCATCGCGCTGCCGACCGACTTCTCGGCCCGCATCGCGCGCAACACGCAGCTCTTCCTGCAGGCCGAGACCGGCATCTGCAACGTCGTCGACCCGTGGGGCGGCTCGTATTACCTTGAGCGGCTCACCGACGAACTCGCCCGCAAGGCCTGGGCGCACATCGAGGAGGTCGAGCGCCTCGGCGGCATGGCCAAGGCCATCGAGACCGGCGTGCCCAAGCTCCGCATCGAGGAGGCCGCCGCCCGCCGGCAGGCCCAGATCGACGCCGGGCTCGAGACGATCGTCGGCGTGAACAAATACCAGCTGGAGAAGGAGGCCCCCATGGACATACTCGAGGTGGACAACACCGCCGTGCGCGAAGCCCAGATCAAACAACTGCAGCAGCTCAAGGCCGGCCGCGACGGCGCCCGGGTCAAGGCGGCGCTGGACGCGCTCACCGAGAGCGCCCGCACCGGCGAGGGCAACCTGCTCGCGCTGAGCATCGAGGCCGCGAAGGCGCGCGCCACGCTCGGCGAGATCTCCGACGCGATGGAAAAACACTTCGGCCGCTACCAGGCGCAGATCCGCTCGGTGTCGGGCGTCTACAGCGCCGCCTACTCCGGCCGCGACGACGTCACCAAGGTGCGGGCCATGACCGACGCGTTCGCCGGCCGCGAAGGCCGCCGGCCGCGCATCCTCATCGCCAAGCTCGGCCAGGACGGGCACGACCGCGGCGCCAAGGTGGTCGCCACCGCGATGGCCGACATGGGCTTCGACGTGGACATCGGGCCGCTCTTCCAGACGGCCGAGGAGGCCGCGCGCATGGCCGTCGAGAACGACGTCCATGTGGTCGCGATGAGTTCGCTGGCGGCCGGGCACAAGACCCTGCTGCCGCAGCTCGTGGGCGAACTCGGCAAGCTCGGCCGCTCCGACATCCTCGTCGTGTGCGGCGGGGTGATCCCGGCGCAGGATTACGCCTACCTCTACGAACACGGCGCGGTGGCGGTCTTCGGTCCCGGCACGCCGGTGCCGCACTCCGCGGCCCTCGTGCTCGAAAAACTCGGCGTGGCGCCGGTCGCCTGAAAAATATGAGGCGTCCTGTCCGCAGAGCCGCCGTTCAGGGAGGGCCGAGCTCCTGCGAGGCCGGTTTGGCTGTAGCGGCGGTCTGTGACCGCCGTCCACATCCATCGGCGGTCATAGACCGCCGCTACAACCTGGCTGCTCCTCTGCCGCGATGAAGCCGGACTCAACCCAACCCGACTGGGCGCCGACGGAGGGCGGGGAAGGCTTCGCCACGAAAGTCGTGGCGGGCGTGCCCGCGCCCTCGTCGGTCCACCCCGGCAGTGGCCCGGCGGCGGCGACGCCCGACGTCGCCACGTTGGTGAAGCAGATCCTCGCGGGTGACCGCACCGCGCTGGCCCGGGGCATCACGCTGGTGGAAAGCCGCGCGCCGGCGCACCGCGCCGCGGCGGACGACCTGCTGCAGCGGCTGACCCCGCATGCGGGCGGAGCGTTGCGCGTCGGCATCACGGGCGTGCCCGGCGCGGGCAAGAGCACGTTCATCGACGCCCTCGGCATGCAGCTCTGCACGGCGGACTGGCACGTGGCGGTGCTGAGCGTGGATCCGAGCAGCCCGGTCACGGGCGGCAGCATTCTGGGCGACAAGACCCGCATGGAGCGGCTCGCGCGGCATCCGGCGGCGTTCATCCGGCCATCGCCGAGCGGCTGCGAGCTCGGCGGGGTGGCGCGCCGCACGCGCGAGACCATCACGCTATGCGAGGCGGCGGGTTTCGACACCGTGCTGGTCGAGACCGTCGGAGTGGGGCAGAGCGAGGTCGTGGTGCGCGGCATGGTGGATTGTTTCCTCGTCCTGATGATCGCAGGCGCGGGCGACGAGCTGCAGGGCATGAAGAAGGGTATTTTGGAACTGGCCGACGTGCTGGTGGTGAACAAGGCCGACGGCGACAACCAGGTGCGGGCCGAGGCGGCGCGGCTGGAATTCTCCCGGGCGTTGCACTACCTGGCGGGCAGCGAAGGCGCCTGGCAGACGCCGGTGCTGACGTGCTCCGCGCAAACCGCCGCCGGGCTGCCCGAAGTGTGGGCGGAGGTGGAGAAATTTGTCGCCCTCGCACGCTCGCGGGGCGAGTTCGACGCGCGGCGGTGTGCGCAGGATCTGACCTGGCTGCAGTCGCTGGTCGAAGAGGGTCTGCGCGAGGCGTTTCTGGCGAGTCCGGCGGTGCGGGCCGAGCAGGCCGAGATCATCGCGCAGGTGTCGGCGGGCACGCTTTCCCCCGTGGCGGGGGCGCATCGGTTGCTGAAAAAGATCAAATCCGGCCCGAATAATTAGGTCGGCGAATGGGGCCTATTTCCGGCGCAACCAAGTAGCGAAACGAATGAGTTCCGCAAGAAGTGCGCAGTGGTGCGGACGATTTTCCGATAGAGTAAGGTTCTCGATTCAACCCATTTCACCATGATTCAAGCCATCGATCACCTAGGTATCGCCGTCCGCTCGCTGGACGAAGCGGTGCCGTTATATGAAAAAGCCCTGGGGCTGCGTTGCCTCGGCCGGGAAGAGGTCGCTTCGCAAAAAGTGCGCACCGCGTTCTTCGATGCGGGCGGCGTGCATCTGGAATTGCTGGAGCCGACGTCGGAAGACAGCCCGGTCGCCAAGTTTCTGGCGGAGCGGGGCGAGGGCATCCACCATCTCGCGTTCCGCACCGACGACATCGGCGCACAGTTGAAGCAGGCCGCCGACGCCGGCGTGCGCCTGATCCACGCGCAGCCCTTCGAGGGCGCGGGTGGCAAGCTGGTCGCCTTCCTGCATCCGAAATCAACGCGCGGCGTGCTGACCGAACTCTGCGCCGTCAAGCCCGGCGCCACCACCGCCCACTAAGCCGCTCCTTACCATGGCCATTGCACCGATCCATCTGAAGAAACTCGCCGAACGGCGTCGCGTCGCGCTTGCCGCCGGCGGCGAAGACAAACTTGCCGCCCGCAAAGCCAAGGGGCTGATGAACGCGCGGGAGCGTCTGCTCGCCCTCTACGATCCCAACACCTTCACGGAATGGGGCATGCATACCGACCACGACTGCCACGGCTTCGGCCTCGAGGACAAGTCGTTCCCCGGCGACGGTGTCGTCACCGGCATCGGCTATGTCGGCGGCCGGCCGGTCGCGGCCTTCAGCCAGGACTTCACGGTCTGCGGCGGTTCGCTCGGCCGCATCCATTCCAAGAAGGTCTGCGACCTCATGGACTATGCCATGAAGGCCGGCATGCCGATCCTCGGCATCAACGATTCCGGCGGCGCGCGGATCCAGGAGGGCGATGATTCCCTCAGCGGCTACGGCCAGGTGTTTTTCCGCAACGTGCTGGCCTCCGGCCTCGTGCCGCAGGTCTCCATCATCGCCGGCCCCTGCGCCGGCGGCGCGGCCTACAGCCCGGCGCTCACGGACTTCGTCATCATGACGAAGAAGAACGCCAACATGTTCATCTGCGGCCCCGAGGTCATCAAGGCCGCCACCGGCCAGACCGTGACGATGGACGAGGTCGGCAGCGCCATGGTGCACGCCTCGGTGAACGGCAACGTGCACTTCGTCGCCGATGACGATGCGCACGCCCTCGAGATCGCGAAGAAACTCTTCTCCTTCCTGCCGACGAACAACGTGATGGATCCGCCGCACCGGCCAACCCCCGCGGTGGACCTCAAGCTGGACCCGGGCATCAACGAGCTGATCCCCGCCGACGCCAAGTCGGCGTTCGACGTCCTCACCCTGATCCCCCGTCTGGTCGACGGCGGCGATTTCCTCGAGGTGCACAAGGATTTCGCGAAGAACATCGTCGTCGGCTTCGGCCGCATCTGCGGCATCGTGGTCGGCATCGTGGCCAACCAGCCCGCCGTCAAGGCCGGCACGCTCGACATCGATTCCTCCGACAAGGCCGCGCGGTTCATCCGCACGTGCAACGTCTACAACATCCCGCTCGTCACGCTGGTGGACATCCCGGGCTTCATGCCCGGCCTCGCGCAGGAGCGCGGCGGCATCATCCGGCACGGTGCCAAGATGCTCTTCGCCTACGCGGCGTCCACCGTGCCGAAGCTGACCGTCATCATGCGCAAGGCCTACGGCGGCGCCTACCTCGCCATGTGCAGCGCCGACATGGGCGCCGACGTGGTCTACGCCTGGCCCACGGCCGAGATCGCCGTCATGGGCGCCGAGGGCGCCGTGAAGGTGCTCTTCAAGAAGGAAATCGCCGCGGCCAAGGATCCCAAGGCCAAGGAAGCCGAGTATGTGGCCGACTATAAGGAGAAATTCGCCTCCCCGTTCGCCGCCGCCCGCAAGGGCATGATCACCGACATCATCGATCCCGCCCAGACGCGGGGCGTGCTGGCGATGGCGCTGCGCAACACGCTCTCGAAACGCGAGACTCGCCCACCCAAGAAACACGGCAACATGCCGCTCTGAGCCATGCCCACCATCGGATTACCTCCTCTCGCCGCCGCCGTCTTCCCCTGGATGAACCTGGTCTGGGTGCTCGTGGGCATCACGGTGTTCCTGTTCGCGGTCGCCGGCGTCGGCCGCTGGCTCGCCGCGACGCATCCCGACGCGCCGGCCAAACCGGTTGCGCCCGCCGGCGTGCCGGCCGCCGCTCCCGCCCGGGCGGAGGCGGAGGCGATCGCCGCCGCCATCGCCGCCGCCGTCCATGTGACGCTGGGCGCCTCGGCCAAGGTGACCTCCGTCACCCCGGTGCCGCCGGCGGTCAGTGTCGAGAACCTCATGCTCACGTGGTCCCTCGAGGGCCGCCGCCAGATCTATACCTCGCACAAGGTGCGCTGACCTTCCGGTCAGCCACCGCCCAAACCTTTTAATCTCCCTATCCGTTTCTCCCATGAAAAACCTCCGTGTCACCGTCGATGGTAAAGTATTCAACGTCACCGTTGAGATGTTGGATACGCCGGCCGCTCCGGCTTCCGCCCAACCCGCTCCGGCATCGCCAGCTCCCGTAGTGGCGGCCGCCCCGGTGGCGGCTCCCGCTCCCGTCCCCGCGCCGTCCCCGGCCGCCAAATCCGCCGGCGGTGCCGGCGACGTGTGCAGCCCGCTGGCCGGCAAAATCGTCTCGATCGACGTCAAGATCGGCCAGGATGTGGACGAAGGCCAGCAGGTGGCGACCGTCGAGGCCATGAAGATGAACACCTATGTTTTCGCCCCCAAGGCCGGCAAGGTGACCGCCGTGGTCGCCGCCGCCGGCACGGCCGTGGAGGAGGGTGGCTGCCTGCTGGTCATCGGCTGACGCGCTGCGTTACGCCGCACCGCTCCGCCCATTTAATCCCATGTTTACCACCGCCGTCACCTCCGCCGTGATCATGTATGCGCTGGCCGGAGTGATCTCACTCCTGGTCGCCGGCCTGATCAAGCTCCTCTTCGTTGTCGTTCGCCGGTATGGCGGCGGCGAGTAAGCCCGTCTTCACATGAATTTTTCCGACGTCGCCAACATTTTCCAAGGCATCACCTCCTTCGGCCACAGCACGTGGCCGATGATCTTCGCCCGGATCGGCCTCATGATCCTGGGCGCGGTGCTTGTCTACTACGGACGCAAGGGCGTGCTCGAACCGCTGCTGATGATCCCGATGGGGCTGGGCATGGCCATGGTCAATGCCGGCGTGCTCTTCCTCGACCCGACCACGGCGGCCGTGATTTCGCGCAGCACCGGCGAGGCCGTGATGGCGGACGGCACGACGCAGGGCACGCTCATGCTGGCGCCCTTCGTCGAGCGCACGGACGACCTCATGTATATCCTGCAGATCGATTTTCTGCAGCCGATCTACACCTTTGCCTTCAGCAACGGCCTGATCGCGTGCTTTGTCTTCATGGGCATCGGCGTGCTGCTCGACGTGGGCTTCCTGCTCGCGCGGCCGTTCCAGAGCATGTTCCTCGCGCTGTGCGCGGAACTCGGCACGGTGGCGACGTTCCCGATCGCGGTGGCGCTGGGCCTGACCTACAACGAGGCCGCCTCGATCGCGATGGTCGGCGGCGCGGACGGCCCGATGGTGCTCTTCACCTCGTTGAAGCTGGCCAAGCATCTCTTCGTGCCGATCACCGTGGTGGCCTACCTCTACCTCGGCCTGACCTACGGCGGCTATCCCTACCTGATCCGTTTTCTGATCCCGGCCAAGCTGCGGGCCATCCGCCCGCAGGCGCGTCCGGTGGTCAAGATCTCCTCGGGCGAGAAGCTGGCATTCGCCTTTGTGGCGGGCACGGTGCTCTGCCTCCTGTTCCCCTCCGCGGCGCCGCTCCTGCTGTCGCTGTTCGTCGGCGTGGCGGTGCGCGAGGCCGGCCTGCAGTATTTCACCAACATGATCGAGAACACGCTGCTTTACGGCGCCACGTTCTTCCTCGGCCTGCTGCTCGGCGTGCTCTGCGAGGCGAGCACGATCTTCAATCCCAAGGTGCTGCTGCTGCTCGTGCTGGGCATCATCTCGCTCCTGCTCTCCGGCGTGGGCGGCATCATCGGCGGCTACCTCCTCTACTTCTTCAGCGGGCGCAAGGTGAACCCCGTGATCGGCATCGCGGCCGTCAGCTGCGTGCCGTCGACGGCCAAGGTGGCGCAGAAGGAAGTCTCCAACGTCGCCCCGGATGTCATCATTTTACCGGAAGCGCTGGGCGCCAACATCTCGGGCGTCATCACCACGGCCATCCTGACGGGTATCTTCGTCTCGCTGGTGCCGTTGATGAAGTGAGCCGATGAAATTCCGGGACCATCCGCTCCTGACGTGGTTGCCCGGCCCCGGCCTGGCGATCGCCGGGGCGGCTGCCGTGCGTTGGCTCGCCCCGTGTTTCACGGGGCGCACCCAGGCCATCGTTCTCATTGTGGGCTACCTGGTCATCCCGCTCGGTCTCTATTTGTTCGCCGCAGGGCTCGGCCGGCGGGCGGCGCAACGCTCGGCCGCGGACTGATACGGAACGATCCAGCCCCAAGCCGCAAAACGGATCTTGCTCCGGACGGGAAGAAACAGGTTGGGGTGTGGGAGGGGCTTTACACCCCGACTTTGTGGCACCGCAGTGTAGATCGTGTCGGGGCATAAAGGCCCTCCCACATTTTAAGGCCCTCCCACCTTTGGGGAAATCGGAACTGTTTTCCAGGATGCATGCAGGGTCGCCGCTGGACGGCGGTGTTCACCACCGCGGCGACACCCAGAACAATTCGCGTCCATTCGGGTGATTCGCGGGTCACCGACTCCCCGTTGGCTTACAGGAACAGCCAGCCGCCCAGGAGCAGGATGGGCAGCAGGATCGGCAGGCTGTATTTGAAGACGTAGCCGAAGAACGACGGCGTCTTCACGCCGGCGCTGTCCGCGATGGACTTCACCATGAAGTTCGGGCCGTTGCCGATGTAGGTCATCGCCCCGAAGAACACCGCGCCCAGGCTCACCGCGATGATGAGGGCGGCATCCTTGGGCGTCGCGCGCAGGACGTCGACGATTTCGGACTCGCTCTTGGGATTCTTGGGGAAGTCGGCGGGATGCTCGCTGATCGCCGTGGTCTCGGCGAGGCGGAGGAAGGTCGCGTAGGTGGGGGCGTTATCGAGGACTGAGGACAGGCTGCCGGAAGCGACGTAATACTGGAAGGGCTTCTTCACACCGAACTCATCACCGTGCTGGTCGATGTAGCCGAGGGCGGGCATCATGGTGGCGAAGATGCCGGCGAAGAGAAAGGCGACTTCCTTGATCGGCCCGAAGCCGAAGGCGTTTTCCTCGTGGACGGACTTGGCCGTGAGCTTGTAGGAGGCGAAGGCCGCGCCCAGCATCACGATCTCGCGCAGGAAATACGTCTCGGGCAGGAAGACCGCGCCGATGATGGCGGCGAGAAAGAGGAGGTTGATCTTGCCGTCGAAGCGGACGCCCTCGGACGGGCGGTCGATCTCGGCCCGGATCTTCGCGGGCGCATGCCGGTAGCTGCGGCGGTCGAAAACATAGAACGCCGCGAGGATCAGCGCGATGGTGAAGACCCATTGCACGACCACGTGCTGGATCAGCCAGAAGAATGGCACGCCGCGGAGATAGCCGAGGAACAGGGGCGGATCGCCGATGGGCGTGAGCGCGCCGCCGACGTTCGAGACCACGAAGATGAAGAACACGATGTGGTAGCTGCTGATGCGGATCTTGTTCATCCGGATCCAGGGGCGGATCATCACCATCGAGGCTCCGGTCGTGCCGATGACGTTCGCGACGACAGCGCCGATGGCGAGGAAAGTGATGTTGGCCAGCGGGGTGGCCTCGTCCTTGACCTTAATGTGGATGCCGCCGGCCACGACGAAGAGCGAGCCGATCAGGCAGATGAAGGAGAAATACTCGGAGAGTGTGTGGGTGACGATCGTGCCGCCCCCGCCGACCTTGAGCAGGTAGAACGCGATGACCGCCAGCCCGAGGCCGACGGCGGTGTGGGCATAGTAGTGATCCCAGAAATGCTTCACGCGCGGGGGCGTGAGCGGCATCACGGCGATCAGCAGCAGGAGCAGCGCGAAGGGCGCGACCAGCCAGAGCGGGATGTTGGCGCCGGTTTCAGCGACGGTGGCGAACAGGGAGAGAAGGTGCATGGGCATGAAATAAACCCGCGCAGTCAAGCGCCCGTCCGGACAAACAACAATGATGCAACGACGCCCCGGGCCGGATAGCGAGCCGCCGTATAACGACCATTAGTGGCGGGCCAGAAGAGCAGGGCCGTTGAGGTAGAAAAACAATTAAGGACGGGCATTCCGTTCCGTTATGCCCTTTCCGTCGAGTGCCCCACCGGGCGGGGATGAAGTCTTTCCAACCGGCCGCAGCGCCGGTGTCGCGCGGGTGCTGGAAATTTACTCGCGGCGGATAAAATCCAAAGCATCGTATCCTCGCACGCCCATCACTGGGCCGGAACGATGCAGATGAAGCGCCAGACTCCGCTGAAGACGCAGACCCTATATGGTGGAACCCGTCCTCCGGACGGGTTGTTGGACGTGCGCAGGGAAAACCGGTCCGGAGGACCGGTTCCACCCACTTTACCTCCATGATCCCGACCGACCCAAGCTCCCGGCTGGAACCGGCGATCAACCTCGCCGGCTGGCGCGTGAATTCGCTGGCCGAGGTCGACTCGACGCAACGCGCCGCGGCGCAACTGCCGGCCTGGTCGGCGGTGTTGGCGGCGTGCCAGACTGGCGGACGCGGCCAGCGGGAGCGCCTATTCGCCTCCGATCCGGGCGGGCTTTATCTGACCGCGGTGGTGCCGTTCGATGGCAACGCCGCCCAGTGGCGCGGTTTTGCCCTCGCGGTGGGATGGGCCCTGCGGAACGGCCTGTTGGAGGCGGAGGTCGGCGACCTGCGCCTGCGCTGGCCCAACGATCTCATGATCGGTTCGCGCAAGATCGGGGGCATTTTGGTCGAGCAGGGCGGACCGCAGACGCTCCTGATCGGTCTGGGCCTGAATATCACCAACCAGCCGTGGCTGGCGGATCCGGCATTGCAAGATGTGGCTGGCCGGTTGCTCGACTACTCGGAACGGCCGCTGACCGGACCGGCGCAGTTGCTCGAACCCGTCCTGCGGGCGATCCGCCGGGCTCACGAGGAATTTGGCGCGCGGCGTCTGGCCGGCATGGCGGCCATGCTCAATTCGGGCTGGGGCCCGCGGCGCCGGGTGTCACTCGAACCGGCCGGAGGGATTGAACTGCCTGAAAGGGAAGGGACTTTCGCCGGCATCGACGAGACCGGGCACGTGCTGCTGGCCCGGCCGGAGGGTTCGGTCCTGCGGGTGCCCGAGCACCACATCCAGCGGCTGGTCGAGCTGGAGTGAGTGAGCCGCGGGATTCATGCAGAAGAACCGCGGGTCTCCTCAAGAGAGAGGCAATGCAAATGGTGGAACCCGGCCTCCATCCTTCGCCAAGGCTACGGACGGCAGGCCGGACGGGTTGTTAGACGTGCGCGGGGAAAACCGGTCCGGAGGCCCGGTTCCACCCACTGCAACCGCAATGATCCCGCATGAGCGGAATCATTGCGGCGGGGCGGCCGGCTTGAGCCGGGTGAGCCGCCGCGACTCGGTCAGCAGCCAGACCATGTAGCCGACGATGACGAGGTTGATCACCAGCGCCGAGAATTTCAGCCACGAGACCCGCAGGGCCAGTTCGTAGAGCTCGATCGGCACGTAGATGCCGCCGCTCAGCGCGGCAAACCACTCGGCCCAGCGCCGGGCGTGCCAGAGTCCGTAGGCCTCGAAAAAGCGCACGGTGGAGTAGAGCGCAGCCAGGCCGGCGATCAGCCACACATGGGTGTTGTCCAGCTCCGCCATCGCATGGATGAAGACCTGCGGGTAATGATGGGCCGGGTTGAGGTGCAACCGGCTGACGAGGTGCTCGGCGAATATCTCGGTGTCGCGGCCGAGGAAACTCAGCAACCCGAAGCCGACGATGAGGACAATTCCGCCCTTGATCGCCTCGATGAGGGCGACGGTGCGGAGACCTTTGCGGTGGGAGCTGTCGGGCACGGGAGGGAGCAAAGGTAGTTGGGCGCGGCCGATGCGCAATGGCGGGGTGGAAATAGCTGCGGTAGGCAGCCTGCTTGCCCGTTCGACGGGCTCAGGGCCCAGAGCTTGTCGAGGGGCAGGCGCGGTGCAGGCGCGAGCAAGCTCGCTGGCCTACGAGTTCCCGCTCCACCCAAAGAAAAAGCCGCGACGGATGTCGCGGCTTTGAAGGGGGAAGAAGCCTGCCCGGAGGTCGGGCTCCACCTTACTGGGCGGCGGGGGCCTCGGCGGCAGGAGCGGGGGCGCCGCCGGCCTGCTTCTGCGCCTCGAGCTCGGCCATGGCGGCCTTGCGCGAGAGGCGGACCTTGCCGGAACGCTCGTCGATGCCGACCACCTTGACCGTGATGGACTCGCCCATTTTCACGACATCCTCGGTGCGGCGCACGCGGAAGTCAGCGAGCTCGGAGATGTGGCACAGGCCTTCCTTGCCCGGGAGACACTCGACGAAGCAGCCGAATTCCTTGATGCCGGTGACGCGGCCGGTGTAGGTCTTGCCCATCTCGAGCTGGGAACCGCCGCCACAGAGGGCGTCGATTTCCTGCATGGCGCGGTTCATCGCGTCGGCATTGTTCGAGTAGATGAAGACCTTGCCCGAGTCGTCGTCGTCGATGTCGATCTGCGCGCCGGTGGTTTCCGTGATGCGGCGGATCGTCTTGCCGCCGGGCCCGATGAGCAGGCCGATCTTCTCGGGATCGATCTGGATCGTCTGGATGCGGGGGGCGTATTGGCTGAGGTCCTTGCGCGGCGCCGGGAGGGAGGCGAGCATCGTCTTGAGGATCTCGATGCGGGCCTCGCGGCACTGCATGATGGCGGTCTTGGCGATCTCGAAGGGCAGGCCGTTGATCTTGAGGTCGAGCTGGAAGCCCGTGATGCCCTTGGTGGTGCCGGCGACCTTGAAGTCCATGTCGCCGAAGTGATCTTCCTCACCGAGGATGTCGGTGATGGTGGTCCACTTGGTGATGGCGCCGTTGGCGTCCATCTCGGTCATGAGGCCGCAGGAGATGCCGGCGACGGGGGCGATGATCGGCACGCCGGCGTCCATGAGGGCGAGGCAGCCGCCGCAGATCGAGGCCATCGAGGTCGAGCCGTTGGAGGCCATGATCTCGGAGACGACGCGGATGGAGTAGGGGAACGCATCCTCGGGCGGGAGCACCGGGACGAGCGAGCGCTCGGCGAGGGCGCCGTGGCCGATTTCGCGGCGGCCGGGGCCGATGAAGCGGCCGGCCTCGCCGACGGAGAACGGCGGGAAGTTGTAGTGGAGGATGAAGCTCTTCGACGTGGCGCCGCCGGTGAGGCCGTCCATGTCCTGGGCTTCCTTGGTCGGCCCGAGGGTGACGATGGCGATGTTCTGGGTGTCGCCGCGCTGGAACATGGCGGAACCATGGACGCGGGGCAGCACGCCGACCTGGGCGTTGAGCGGGCGGAGCGACTTGGCGTCGCGCTTGTCGGAACGCACGCCCTGGGCGAGGACGGTGGCGCGGTAGGCCTTGTATTGCAGGTCCTCGAACACGACGTTCAGGTCGACATCGGTGAACTTGTCGGCGCCGAGCTCGGCGGTGAGGGCGGCCTTGGCCTCCTCCTTGAGGAGCTTCACGTTGGCGGAGCGGACGTTCTTCTCGAAGCCGAAGATGGCGGCGGAGACGCGCTCGGCGGGGACGACGCGCTCGATGATGGCGCGGGCCTCGGGGGTGGCGCCGACGAGCTTGAAGGTCTGCTTCGGTTTGCCGGCGAGCTTCTGGAGCTCCTTGATCGCGGCGATGATGGGCTGGATGGCCTGGTGGCCGAAGGCGAGCGCCTCGATGAACTTCTCCTCGGGGAGCTGGTCGGCGGAGCCCTCGATCATCAGCATGTCTTTCTCGTTGCCGACGTAGATGAGGTCGAGCGAGGAGCTGAACATCTGCTCGATGTTCGGGTTGGCGACGAACTGGTCGTCGATGAGACCGACGCGGACGCAGCCGATGGGCCCGTTCCACGGGATGTCGGAGATGGCGAGGGCGGCGCTGGCGCCGTTGACCATCGCGATGTCGGAGTCGTGGATGAGGTCGGCCGACATGAGCTGGCCGATGATCTGGACCTCATTGAGGAAGCCCTCGGGGAAGAGCGGGCGGCAGGGGCGGTCGCACAGGCGGGAGATGAGGATCTCGCGCTCCGTGGGGCGGCCTTCGCGCTTGAAGTAGCCGCCGGGGAAGCGGCCAGCTGCGGCGTACTTGTCGCGGTAGTCGCAGGTGAGCGGGAAGAAGTCCTGGCCGGGGCGCATGGTCTGGGCGACGCAGGCGGTGACGAAGACGTTGGTCTCGCCGACGTTGACGTTGACGGCGCCGCCCGCGAGCTGGGCGATGGAGCCGGTCGAGAACGTGAGGTTCAGGCCGGGAACGGTGACATTGTGTTTCTGATTCATGGTATTCTGAGGTTGGGCCGCTCAGGGCCCGGGTGCGGTGCCGCCGGGGGCGGTGTTCGCGGGGTTTTACCTTTTTCGTGGCCCCCTCTGAATCAGTTCCGAGAAATTTCGAATTGCGGTCCCAACTCCGGTTGGGGCGGCAAGCTGAAATGTCCCGGGCGGCTGTTTCGTGTGAGGGGAGCTAAACGAAGGGCGGCCCGTCGGTGGGCCGCCCTTCGTGAAATCGGTTACTTGCGCAGGCTGAGCTTCTGCAGCAGGTCGTTGTATTTGGCGAGGTCCTCGCTCTTGACGTAATCAAGAAGTTTGCGACGGCGGCTGGCCATTTGGAGAAGGCCGCGGCGGCTGTGGAAGTCCTTGCGGTGCGTGCGCAGGTGCTCGGTCAAGTGATTGATCCGGGCGGTGAGCAGCGCGATCTGGACGTCGCTGGAGCCGGTGTCCTTCTCGTGGGTTTTGTATTGGGCGATTACTTCTGACTTAACGGGTTGTGACATATTTTAGGTGGTTGATAACGCGGTCTTGGTTGGAGCTTTCGCTCCGTGCCGCCCGCTTGTGGAGGGCCGGCGGCACCGTTAGTGTCCGGTTGCCCGGACTGACCGTGGTGGGAGCCTGCGACCAGCAGACTCTCACTAACGTAAGCGGCCATTAACTAAACCGAGCCCCCGCCGTGCAAGCGTTATTTTGCGGGGGAGCGAGTGGGACAGGCTGGCGCGCTTTACCCCTTGTTGGTGGGAGACTTCCTTTGGGGGCTCACTCGCCCTGAATACCCTTAAGACGTGGCCAAGCTCAAACTCGGACCTTTCAGTTGGCCCGGAGAGCCAAGCCCCGGAGGTGGTCGCAGCCGGGTAGTTTCCGGAGCTTCTCCACAATGGTCTCGCGATGGAGGAAGAGCTCGTTGCGGACGACACTGTGGGAAACGAGGACCACGAGCAGGTTGCGCTCGACGGCGAGAGGGTGCGAGTAGGTGGCATTGGCCTCGCCGACCAGTTCCTTCCATTTGTCGCGGATGCTGTGCTCCACCGAGTCGTGGCTGATGCGGTATTTGACCAGCAGTTCGTCGATGACGGCGCCCAGCTCGGTCGGCTTGCGGCGTTTCGAGCGGCTGCGGTCCACCGGGAGCTGGCGCAGATCCGCAATAAGGTTTTCCACCGCGCGCGAAAACTCCTTGGGTTCGGCGGACATCGGACGGGTCACGGGGCTGCGCTTTGCCGGTCGTACAGTGACTTGTAGAGGGCGTTGCCGGCGTAGAGCGAGGCATGGTCGCCCGAGGCGACGATCCGCCCATGGTCGAACACGAGGATCATTGACGCGTCGCGAATAGTACTGAAGCGGTGGGCGATGATGAGTACGGTCTTGCCCACGACGAGCTTGCGGAGGGCGTCTTGCACGGCTGCCTCGCTGTCGGAGTCGAGCGCGCTGGTGGCCTCGTCGAGGATCAGGATGGGGGCGTGCCGCAAGAAAGCGCGGGCGATGGCGATGCGCTGCTTCTGACCACCGGAGAGCAGGGCGCCGCGTTCGCCGACGATGGTGTCGTACCCTTGGGGCAGGTGGCGGATGAACTCATCGGCGTGCGCGTCGGCCGCCGCCGCCATGATCTCGTCGCGGGTGGCGCCCTCCCGACCGAGCTGGAGGTTGTTGTAGATGGTGTCGTTGAAAAGCACCGGTTCCTGCGAGACGAGGGCGATGTTGCGCCGCAGGTCGGCCACCTTCATCTGCCGCACGTCGATATTGTCGATCGTGACCTTGCCGGCGGCCGCCTCGTAGAAGCGGGGAACGAGATTGGCGAAAGTGCTCTTGCCTGCGCCGCTCGGGCCGACCAGCGCGCAAATCGTCCCGGCGGGGATGGTGACCGTGATGTCCTGCAGGGCCGGGCTGTCGCCATACGCGAAGGTCACCTGGTCGAACGCGACCTGCCCGCGGAGGCGGGTGACGGGGGTGGGAGTCGCCGGGTCCGCGATGCTCAGCGGCTCGTTCAGGACGTATTCAAGGCGTTCGAGCGAGGCGGTGCCGCGGCTGATCTCGCTGTTGAGGTAACCGATCTTCTTGATCGGCTCGTAGCAGAGGTAAAGGGCCATCAGGATGGCGATGAAGGTGTCCCAACCGATGTTGTTCCTATAGGCGAAAACAAGGGTGACGGCGATGCCCACCGAGGAAAAAATCTCGATGACCGGGGTCAGGGCCTGGGCGTACTTGACGATCTTCATCTGAGCCGCGACCAGTTCGCTGGTGGAGCGCCCGAAGCGGTCGGTCTCGCGCTGTTCCAACCCGAAGGCCCGGACCTCTCGGGCGGTGGCCAGGTTCTCCACCAGGTGGGCCGACACGTTGCCCAGCTGGGCCTGCACATGCTGGGCGCGCTTCACGATCTTCTTGCCCACATAGTGCACGGGCAGGACGGTGAGCGGCACCAGCGCCAGGCAGACGAGGACGAGGAGCACGCCGTCGGTCATGAAGGCCTGGGCGACGAGGAAGCCGAGCGCGCCGATCAGCTGCATGGGCTGTTTCACCCCGTCGTTGGCGATGAGCGAAAGGGTGAATTGGATCTGCGCGGTGTCGGCCAGGCCGCGTGAAATCAGGTCGCCACTCGAGCGACGCTGGAGGAACGACAGGGGTAGCAGCTGCAGCTTGCGGAAATAGTCCAGTCTCACGGCCTCGAGCATCCGCACCCCGGTCAGCTGCACGTAGTAACTGTTGAGATACCCACTCACTGCGCGCAGGAGGAAAAGGAGGGGCACACTGGCGGCGATCAGCCAGACGGTCTGGGGTGAGAGAGGCGGTCCCTCGTGGTCAAAGATGGGCGGGAATACATACTTGATGAGAGTGGGCAGGCCGAGGCCGCTGGTCGCGCCGAAGATCAGGCCGTAGAAGATGGCCGCAATCAGCGTGCTGCGGTTCGCCTTCAGGTAGCGCAGGTAGGGGATGAAGCGGCGGAGCATGGGACGAACACAGATGACAGAGGACGGAGGACAGAGGCCAGACGGAAAATACTCGGAAACCCGTCCCAAGAAGTGGTTCCGTCAGTCTTTCGCCGTCCGCACATCCAGGGCGTCACGCAGCCCGTCGCCGAGGAAATTGAGGGAGAACAGCGTGAGAGAGAACAGCGCGCCCGGGAACAAGAGCAACCACCAGTATTCCTCCATCTTCTCGGCGCCGTCCTTGATGAGCGTGCCCCAGGAGCTTATCGGTGGCTGGACGCCAAGGCCGAGGAAGCTGAGAAAGGCCTCGAGCAGCATGACGGCGGGAATGGTGAGCGTGGTATACACGATGATCGGCCCGAGGGCGTTGGGCAGCAAATGGCGGAAGATGATGCGAGAGTGGCTGAACCCCAGCGACCGGGCGGCCTCGATGAATTCCATCTTCTTCAACGACATGATCTGCCCGCGGACGATCCG